>Ga0183096_1001102_pt1 | contig 25713 bp, 20 predicted proteins | sample Biomet5_FD_127791 | JGI IMG/M metagenome (GOLD analysis project Ga0183096, IMG submission 127791) | Microbial communities from bioreactor (seeded with sewage sludge) at LBNL, California, USA - Biofuel metagenome 5 (version 2) (version 3) | ecosystem: Engineered > Bioreactor > Anaerobic >... | reverse complement strand
CCCATTTCAGGATATAGCTGCGCCATACCATTAATGAACTTACCTTTGCCACATCCTATTTCCAGAGCAAGTGATTTGCCTCCTACTAATTCCTGCCATTTTCCTTTATTTTTATCTATATCCTCGGCAATAATCTCCTTACCCAAATATTCTGCAAGGGCTTTAGCCATCCAAGGTTTTTTTCTCAACCGCACTACTTTATTCCTCCTAGGAAAATAATATAGAGAGGTTTAACCCTCTCTATATTATATTATTTTATTTGCCGTTTTGGGGACCCAAATCATATTTTTTCAAATATCTGTACAAGGTGACACGACTTACATCTAACATCCCTGCCAACTTACTAATATTACCGCCGGCGGATTTCCATGCTGCGATAAAAGCGTCCTTATCATGCTTCCATGACTTCTCCATGGTTCTATCGCCAGGAAGTTTAATATTGCCCATTTCAATAATACTACCTGGAGTATGGAAGAAAGCTTGTTCAATAACTCCCTGTAATTGTTTAATATTTCCCGGCCAACTACAATTGTTAAGTAATGTTAATGCATCAGCGGACAAATGTTTCGCCGGCATATTATGCCTTGCCGCCATTTCTGTCAAAATGTGATTAGCGATAACTTCCACATCAGAAATACGCTCACGCAAAGGCAAAACTCGCATAGAAGTATCTAATACTAAGTCATATAAACCTCTAGAGAATAGGCCCTTATCAGCCAAGCGTTTTAGATTGGAGTCACAAGCCGCAATAATTCTTACATTCAGTTTCTTTTTCTTACCGGTAGTTTTATCATACAAACCATCCCGCAAAGCTTTAGCTACCTTATCACCCATGGCTACAGGAAGCTTCTCAATTTCGTCTAGGAACAATGTACCACCGGAAGACAATTCTAACTTACCTGCCGCTGTTGGACTAGCTGTATCTCCTGATCCGAAAAACTCTTCTTCCAACTCTTCCATAGGCCCTTCATAGCAACGAACAGAAATAAGCGGTGCTGCTGCTCTTGGGCTAGCCTGATGAATACCATGAGCTAAGCGTTGTTTTCCTGTACCAGGCTCTCCTTGTAACAAGATATTGTTATCGCTGCGGGCTATTCTAGCGGCTTTATGCTGTAAAGCTAAAAATTCTGTGGATGTTCCAACCATGCTATACAAGCTATAACGGGAACTATAACCCGTGGCATGAGCAATAGTTGTTTTCAAGTCTTCAATAGACATTGTCAAAATCAAAGCGCTACGCACTTGTCCTGCAACTTTTACCGGCAGAACCGTAGTAACGTCTTCATAAGTTCTATCTTGTGTAATCCAAGTAATTTCACGACGAATGGTTGGTCCACCTTCAAGAGCTCTTTTAATAGGAATGTGTTCATAATTCAAGAATACTTCCTCTAGTCGTTTTTTGCCCTCTAAGCGTTTTTTACCATTCTCGTTACAATAGCGAATTTCTCCCTTTTCATCAAGCCAATAAACAGTTACAGGCAACTCTTCTGTCATCAACTTATAAATATTCCAGTATTCAAGCATTACTAAAAATTGCTCTAAAGAATATTTCATAGTCATAAGCAAGGATAACAAAATGTCATAAGGAAGATCATTTTGATCTAGGGAAAAGAAAGCAAGAATATAACGAGTTTTTCCGCCCACGTTAATAGGAGCACTACAGGCATCACCCGAGTGGCATTCTTTAATCCACATTTCCGGGCCGAACATCAAGAAAGGTACGTTATGACTTCTAGCTACACTAATACTGGAAGTACCAATATCTTCTTCCAGCACACGCATGCCTTGAATATCTTCAATACTTCTTTGGAAAAAGGGCAGTGCATAGTTTTTTATAACATAACCCCTATCATCAACAAGAAGCATACTTAAATTATGCATATTAAAATGCTGTTTGTTCTGTTCAAAAAGACCATCAGTGTAATTAATAATGTCCTCATGAATTTTTTGATGTTCTACTACTGCGGTTTTACTCAGCTTATGCACTTTAGGCATAGTCTCATGAGGTAATTTACGTGCTGCGCAACGTTGCCAGGACTCTGCAACCCATGGATGAACATTGGGGTCCAAAATACCCTCTTCCATAAATTTTTTGTAGTAACCTGCTAATTTTTCTTTATTGCGTTTCTCCCTAATCATAAGCGTCCTCCTAAAAACATTTTTTACTACCTTTGGTTTTTAACTTGAGTTAAACCTCTCCGCCCGCCATAATACCGCTTACTCCAATAACTATCCTTTAGCGAACAAAGCGCAACCCCATGAGATGAAGTAGCACTCCAAAACTTACCGTTGCCGGCATATATACCAACATGAGAAGCTCCCGGTTCGTAAGTAGAAAAGAAAACTAAGTCTCCTACTTGCAGTGCACTTTGTGTAACAAACAGACCATTTTTAAACTGCACATCTGCTGTTCGGGGCAAAATAGCCCGGTGTTGCTTAAAAACGTATTGCACATACCCTGAACAATCAAAACCTTTTGGCGTGGTCCCACCAAAAACATACGGGACCCCTTTGTATCTAGCTGCTGTATTAACCAGTGCAGATGGACTGACACCTGGAATGCCTTCTCTTGCAAATGCCGCATTAAGAATGGCGTGATAAGTATTATCATCCACTTGTCCACTGACTCGCAGCCTATTATTGCGTTGAAATTTTTTTATCAGCATTGCCAGCTCTTGGGAAAATTTTCCGGTTTCCGGTGTGTGCATACCTATGATATTAAGCTTCATCTGAACAGTTTTTACTTTCCACCCTTTGTCGCCAATTTTTAGGGGGGTTGCTGCCCACACTATTTGTGGCATAAACCCCATAAACAAAAGGAAAAAAACAATCAGCTTAACGCGTAATTTCATTTTAGTCCTCCAAAAATTAATAGCTGGTATTGTTATAAACATCCCAGTCTTTTTGCTTATCCAACTTCTCAATAGCAAATTCCATTTCAGCTAATAACATTGCTTTGTCCTTAGGCAAAGTTCCTGCCAATTGAACATAATTGGAAACATGATTGCTACGAAATAAACAATGATGTCCACTACTTATCTCTACCCGGGAAATAATATTGTGCATTTCACGCATAATGCCCGCCGGAGATAAAGGATCAAACTCGCCTCGTTCATACTGGTCTAACAATTCACTGCCACGATAAAGCATTAAAGACAAGGCACTTAACATATTAGGTTGGATAATATTAATCGCCTTAGCTGTTTCCTCGGCATGGCGCTTACTGCCTTTAACCCCTGCCAAACCGCAGATAATCATGAGCGATAATTTTATACCTGAAGCAGTTACCCTTTTGCCTGCTTCAACGGCTTGCTCTCCTGTTACGCCTTTCTTAACAGCTCTTAAAACAATATCGTCGCCACTTTCCATTCCATAATATAGCAGCTTCAGTCCAGCTTCTTTTAGTTGTATAAGTTCTTCTACGGATTTGTGTAAAATATCCTGAGGTGCCGAATAGGAAGACACCCTTTGTAAATTAGGGAAAGTTTCATATAAAACATGTAAAATTTTTAATAATTTATCCGTAGAAACTACCAAAGCATCACCGTCAGCCAAGAAAATGCGCTTTACGCTTTCTTTACCATAGTGAGCCGCCAAAGCAATTTGTTTCGAAATATCTTCATCCGAGCACATCATAAACTGCACACCGCGATACATATTACAATAAGTACACTTGTTATGAGCACAACCACGAGTCACGCGCAATATAAAACTGCGTGCTTCACTGGGGGGACGGAAAACCGGTGTTTCATAAGTGTCAAAAAACATAGTTACCTCCTATTAAACCCATTACAGTTTTTTGCGTTTTAATTTAAAATGTAAAATAATAATACATTTTCTACTGATTATTATAATATATTTTACATAAATTTACAGTAAAATTTGTAAACTTTTTAAAAATTTTCTAAAATAAAATCGTACTTTGCAACATACAGTGATTATCTCTTGTTTTTTATATTTCTACATTATATAATAAATTGTACTAAAAGTTGACACAATTTCCAACAAAATAGAGGTGAATTTAATGTCTTCCCAAAAAGCAACTTTTCTTGACGGTATTCACATTCCTCCAAACAAGTCTTTAACAGATGGACTGAAAATAACTAAATGTGCAGCTCCCGATTTTGTTTATCTTCCACTTTCTATGCACATTGGTGCTCCGGCCCAGCCCATAGTAAAGCTTGGTGACAAAGTTAAAATGGGACAGGTAATCGCTACTGCCGGTGGTTTTGTAAGCAGTAACATTCATGCCAGCGTCAGCGGTTTGGTCACTGGTTTTCAAAAACGCTATTTACCAAATGGCATGACTTCTAATTGTATCGTTATCAAGAATGATGGTCTTGACACACTATCGGAAGAAATCGTACCACGCAACGAAAGTGAAATCACTCCCGACTTAATTCGGAAACAGCTCCAAGAAAAAGGCATCGTAGGCATGGGGGGAGCTACTTTTCCCACTCATGTTAAATATGCTCCACCTAAAGATTGCCCAGCTATTGACACTATTATATTAAATGGCATAGAATGCGAACCTTATGTAACTTCCGATCATCGCGTATTGCTTGAATATCCTTCTGAAATTATTCAAGGCCTCAAATACTTTATGTTGGCCTCAGGAGCAAAAAAGGGCATTATTGCCATTGAAGACAATAAACCTGATGCCATTGCCCTAATGAGCAAGCTCGTAGAAAACGAACCGGGAATTGAAGTTTTAACCTGCGTGGAAAAATACCCTCAAGGTTCAGAAAAACAGTTGGTTTACGCTTCTACAGGCAGAACTGTTCCTGACCGTGGTCTTCCTGCTGCAGTTGGCGTCGTAGTAGATAATGTAGCAACCGCTGTTGCTGCTGCTCGAGCTATTAAAGATAATATGCCACTTATAGAAAGAGTTGTTACTGTTAGCGGCAATGCTGTAAATAATCCCGGTAACTATCTAGTGCGCCTGGGTACCCTTTATAGCGATCTAGTAGAAAAAGCTGCTCAAGGCTACAAAGGTGACCTGGCACGGATTATTTCCGGCGGTCCTATGATGGGTTTTGCTGTTAATTCTCTTGACTTTCCTATTATTAAAGGATCAGGCAGCCTGCTCCTATTTAACTATGACTCACCATTTGCGCATGTTCCTCAAGAACAAACTTGTGTACGTTGTGGACATTGTGTAGATGCCTGCCCCATGTTTTTAGAACCTACCGTAATTGTTCAAGCCGTAAAGCAAAGAAACTGGGACAGCGCAGCATCTTCTTCCATTCACGCCTGCATAGAATGCGGGTCATGTGCCTTTGAATGCCCTGCACACATACCTTTAGTTCAGTATATACGTATGGGCAAACAATTCATTGGTGGCAAAGGTGAAGGCGGTTGTAACCCCTTCTATGTAATTAAAAAATAATTTTTAAGCGGAAGGACTAAATAAATTATGGAACCTATAAAAGAACCCTCTACTCCCTTGGTTCTCCTTTCCTCATCACCACATATTCATAGTGGTCACACAGTTCCCGCTGCTATGCGGGAAGTTCTACTGGCACTGGTGCCGGCTGTTCTTGCCTCTTTTTACTATTTTCGCATGAGTGCATTATCTGTAATATTAGCCTGCGTTATCTCTGCTATGGTTTTTGAGGCCATTTGTCAAAAACTTATGAATCGCCCCATTACTACTTATGACTGCAGTGCTGCATTAACCGGACTTTTATTAGCATTATGTTTGCCTCCATCATTTCCTATTAGTCTAGCAATTATGGGCAGCTTTTTTGCTATTGTTATTGGTAAAATGGTTTTTGGTGGTTTGGGTTGCAACGTTTTTAACCCAGCTCATCTGGGCCGTGCAATTTTACTAGCTTCTTACCCTCAGCAAATGACAACCTGGGTATTACCGGTAACAGCAAGTACTACTCTTAATGCCGTTACCAGTGCTACCATGAAAGCTGACGCGGTATCTAGTGCTACCCCGCTCGTTTCCATGCGCATTGCAGAATCCCTTTGGCAAACAGGTCAACAAGCCTCAACTCAACTTCCCTCCTTATGGAACTTGTTCATTGGCAACGTTGGCGGGTCCTTAGGTGAAACTTGTGTCCCGGCTCTTTTAGTCGGTGGTTTATTCTTAATTTGGCGTGGACACGTTGATTGGCGAGTACCATTCTTTTATTTAGCAACTGTTGCCGTTATTACCGGCATTTACGGCGGTGTCCGTGGATATGATAGCATTTTTCCTCTTTACCACCTGATGGCAGGTGGACTTATGATTGGTTCTTTCTTCATGGCTACCGACTGGGTTACCTCACCTATTACTAAGCGTGGACGTATAGTTTATGCTATTGGTTTAGGTGTTTTAACTGCGCTTATTCGTCTACGTGGTAGTTATGTAGAAGGCGTATGCTATTCTATTCTTATGATGAACATGGTTACCCCTCTAATTGATAAATACGTTTGCAATATTTCATTTGGGGGAGGTGCTAAGAAATGAACAAGTTTATTTCTAAGCTCACTCTTACACTTTTAATTCTTTGTGCAATTTGTACCGCTCTTGTAGCAGGAGCCTATGGCCTTACTAAAGATACTATTGAGGCCCGCGCCGCTGCTGATGTAAAGGCCTCTTATAAACAAGTCTTTCCTCAACTAGGAGATTTAACACAGGAAAAAGCTCCCGGCGGCATCATTCAAGACATTAAATGTTCCAAAGCAGGAGGTAAAGTTAACGGTTATATTTATACCGTTACTCCCAGCGGCTATGGTGGAGAGCTAACCATTATGGTCGGAATCTCAAGCCCTGACGTAAAACTCACCGGTATTAAAGTGTTAAAACAAAATGAAACTCCAGGTTTGGGAGCTAAAAGCACTGAACCACAATTTTCCGATCAATTTGCCGGCAAAAACTTGAAATCACCTTTAGAGGTTTCTAAACAAGCTAAGGGTGAAGAAATACAAGCAATTACGGCCGCTACAATTACTTCTAGAGCTGTTGTTAAAGGTGTAAACGAGGCTCGTGACCATTACATGAAGACTTATTCTCAAGGAAAGGGCTGATAATTATGCTAAAAGAATTAACTAAAGGCATTATCAAAGAAAATCCACTTTTTGTCCAGCTCTTGGGAGTCTGTCCTTCATTGGCAACAACCGGATCCCTTACTAACGCGCTTGGTATGGGTGCTGCCTTCACGATGGTTCTCATTGGCTCTAACCTAATAATATCTGCAATTAAATCTTTTATTCCCGAACAAGTTCGTATTCCCAGTTACATAGTTGTTATTGCTTCTTTGGTTACCGTTATTGAAATGCTTATGGAGGCCTTCGTTCCCGATATTTATGCAGCGCTAGGTATCTTTATCCCCTTGATTGTTGTTAACTGTATTATTTTGGGACGTGCTGAAGCCTTCGCTAGTAAACATGGCCTATGGTCTTCTTTACAAGATGCAGTTGGAATGGGCATTGGTTTTACATTGGCCCTAGCAATTATTGCCACCTTCCGTGAACTTTTAGGAACCGGCAAACTATTAGGAATTCCTGTTTTGGGTGCTGCGTATCATCCTATGCTAATTTTAATTTTACCGGCAGGTGCCTTCATAACCATGGGATTTGTCTTCGCTGCCGTAAATTATCTACGTCAAAGAAACGAGGTGCGTCATGGATAGTACCTTCGGTATCATATTTAGTGCCATTTTTGTAACAAATATTATCTTGTCTCAGTTTTTGGGACTATGTTCTTTCTTGGGCGTTTCCAAGAGCCTTAAGAACTCTTTAGGTATGAGCGCAGCAGTTGCTTTTGTCATGATTTTAGCAACTATTTTATCTTGGGTTATCTACTATCTGTTCTTAGTTCCTTATGATTTAGTCTATTTGAAAACTTTAGTTTTTATTTTATCTATTGCTACCTTGGTACAGCTAGTAGAAATGTTTATGAAGAAAAACATGCCGACTTTACATAAAGCCATGGGAGTATTTCTTCCTTTAATTACTACCAACTGTGCTATCTTGGGCATTGCTTTAATTAACGTGCAAAGAGATTATACTTTTGCACAATCCATTACTAATGCCATAGGAACAGCCGCTGGTTATACTATGGCTATCGTACTTTTCTCCTGCTTAAGAGAACGCCTGGAAGGCCCTGAAATGCCCCAGTGCATGAGAAATTTACCTATTGCTTTAATCACTGCCAGTTGTATGTCCATCGCCCTTATGGGTATGAGTGGTATACACTGATTGAGGAGCTGAAATAATATGCAAAATGCTGTCATTCTGGTCGCTGTTTTAGGCGGAATCTTCGGTCTCGTTTTAGCAATTGCCGGTCGTAAGTTTGCCGTGGACACCGACCCACGAATTGATGAAATAGCTGCTCTTTTGCCTGGAGCAAATTGTGGCTCCTGTGGTTTTGCCGGTTGTTGTAACATGGCTGAAGCTATTGTTAGCGGTGAAGCTCCTGATGCAGCCAAATGTATGGCCTGTCCTGCTGATAATCAAAAAGCAATTAATGCTATTATGGGTAAAACAACAGATAACTCAGGCCCCGTAGTTCGTAAGATAGCTCGTTTAGCTTGTAATGGCTGTAAAACTAATGCACCCCGAACTGTTGCTTATGAGGGAATCCCCGATTGCCATGTTGTTGCTAAAAACTTTGGCGGTCCTGGTAAATGTAATTTTGGTTGCTTGGGTTTTGGCTCTTGCGAAAAAGCCTGTCCATTTCATGCCATAACCATGGGTGAAAATGGATTACCACAATTTGATTATACAAAATGCGTAGGTTGTGGTATTTGCGTAAAACAGTGCCCACAACTTGTTCTGTATTTGGCAGATGCCGGCGATAAAATACATATAATGTGTAATAACAGAGATAAAGGAAAAGCTGCTATGGTCAACTGCAAAGTTTCCTGCATAAGTTGTGGTATCTGCGTTAAATCTTGTCCTAAACAAGCAATTACCTTGGAAGACGGACCTAATGGAAGCCTGCCGGTAATTGACTATGAAAAATGCATAGCGTGTGGTATCTGCGTTAGCAAATGTCCGCGAAAATGCATACACAAAGTAGAACCTCTTGACACCAGCAAGCCATTGATTTTAGATAAACCTGAAAGCAAAACCGGTTGTGCCAGTTGTGCATTAAACGGTAGTTGTGGTTCTGCCCAATGAAGAAACTACTAATTTACTTCTTAATTGTAAGCAGCCTGTTAACAACGGGCTGCTTTTTTAAACAACAATCCTATAATGATACCCGTTTTCTCATGGACACCATTATTAGCATTTCGACCACCGGCAAAGACCAAGCTTCACTTAAATCCACAACTGATGAAGCCTTCATTGCCTTTAATGACGTGGCAGACGAAACAGATCGCTATACAAGTCACAACCCTAACGATTTATATGCCCTAAACCAGCATAACGGTCAGGGAGCTTTTGCAGTAGGCGATCATCTCTATAAACTAATAACTATGGGGAAAGAAGAACCTTATAGTGCAATTGAAATATCCTTAGGCCCTGTAATTGACCTGTGGCGTGCTCACGGCGAAAACAAAACAGTTCCAACCGATGAGGAAATCAAAACAGCTTTAGCTAAATGTGGTAGAGATAAATTCACACTAGATAAAACCAACCACACAGTATCTTTAGCTTCCGACAGCAGCTTAGATTTAGGCGCTATTGCTAAAGGTTACGCCGTAGATTATGCCGCCAGCGTTATTACCAAAAATAAGGCTGTTACTTCTGCGCTCATTAACGCCGGAGGTAATATAAAAGTTATTGGTACAAAAGAAGATGGCAGCCCGTGGCGCATCGGAATTCAGGACCCCCGCAACGCTCAAAAAGTACTAGGTGTTTTGGCGTTGCAAAATGGACAAGCCATTGCTACTTCAGGAGATTATCAACGCTATTACGAAGTAAATGGCGTACGTTATTGTCATATTATTGACCCTGCCACCGGAGCTCCTGCTCGTAATGCGATTAGTGCTACCGCAGTTTCAACTTCAGCTTTAACAGCAGATTTTTTCTCTACGCTCTTGTTTATATTGCCCCATGATGAAGCAATCGCTGTAGTTGAAAAAACTCCTCAGTTAGAAGCTATTATTGTAAACCCAGAGGGCGAAATTTATGTATCACCGGGTCTGCAAAAAATATTCACTAAAGAGAATTAGGGAGATGTGCTCATGCGAAAAAACGATTATCTGCTCTTGTTATTCCTATTATTTATAACTGGCATGGGCTATCTATTCCATGGGCAAAGACCTGCTACTACAGAAAAAATTCTCGTTGTTCAACACGGGCAAGCTATTATTCAAAAAATAAATTTACAAAATGTAACAAAAGCCAGTGAGATCAAAATACCTACTGCACATGGGCAAGTTATAGTGAACGTTGATAGCAATGGAGCTTATGTAGTATCTTCTCCTTGCCGCGACAAACTATGCATTGGTCAGGGAAAAATTACCAAACCGGGTCAGACAATTGTTTGCCTACCGGAAGAAGTCCTTCTTACTTTAATAACCCCGGGAAAGGAAGGCACTATAGATGCTATCATACGATAAACTAACTACCAGAGAATTAACCCAATTGGGGGTTTTGTTAGCGGCGGCAATTGCCCTGCGTCTTATAGAAAATCTTTTCCCCTATTTATTGCCTATACCCGGAGCCCGTTTAGGGTTAGCAAATATATTGACCATCATTGTCCTTCTTCTCTATGGAACTGATAAAGCAGGATTATTTCTTTCCGCTCGCATACTTTTAGTTGGTCTTCTGTCTACAGGGCTTTTTACCCCAGGATTTCTTATTGGCTTAGGTGGTGCCGCACTTAGTTTTGTATTTATGTCTCTTGCTATTGAGCGTAAATATTTCTCCCCTATCGGAGTTGGCCTTTTGGGAGCCTTCATGCACAATTGCGGACAGATTATAGCAGCAATGTATCTAATGAATTCACTTGCTGTATTTAGCTATTTACCTGTATTAATTGCCATTGGTATTCCCACGGGATTATTTACGGGAATTTTAGCAAATATGCTAGTAAAAAGAATAAAAAATATAGGTAATTTGTAAAAATAAATAGTAGCTTCTAATTAAAGTTACCCTTTTTTTAGACAAAACTTAAGTGCACCCCCCAAATATTAGCCAAATTTGGGGGGTGCCTTTTTCTATGACAAATTTTTGTATGAACTTAAGTTAACAACAATACATTTTTTCAAGAAATCCCACCGTAACCTTTATTATAGTAGTGCCTATCTAAACATTTACTAACACCGCCGCTAATAATTTAGCACGCTCTAACATCGTATCGACAATAGCAAATTCTTCCACAGTATGATTATGTTCACCTATAACACCCATTGCACAAACAGTAGGAATGCCTATGTTTGTTAAATAAGCAGAATCTGAAGCCCCTCCAACTGCTTTTGCAGTTACAGGTCTAAATCCCTCCTCCTGTGCCGTACGTTTTACTAGTGCAAAAAGTTCCATAGTCGTATCCAAACGTTTCATGGCACTAAATTCCACGATACTTGTTAGAACGGTCTTAGTACCTTCCACATATTGTTTCTCTACTATTTTTTGCAGCGCTGCCTTTACATCCGGCAAATAAGAGGAATCTACAAACCGCAAATCGCAGATAATTTTTGCGTAGGCAGCCACAGAATTGCATACTGTTCCACCTTCAATTACCCCTACATTAAAAGTGTTTCCTTTGTCCCAATCCGTTAGTGCTTCAATATCAAGCAACTTGCTTGCAATCTCTTTAATAGCATTTCGCCCATTCTTAGGTGCATTACCTACATGGGCGCCACGGCCAAACACTTCCAGCATGAATTGATACATCCCTTTCCGCTCAACTACTAACCCATTATCAGGAAATCCTGTTTCCATGTTAAAAGCGGCAAAAGCACCGGTTCCTTCTTTTATAAATTCTTGCGGCGCTGTACTGCAGCTATGACCTATTTCCTCATCTCCGGCAATAATTATCTTTATAGGATGTTTCCTGTAATTCATTGACAGCAAGGCCTTAAGAACAAACAAGGCAATGGTTATCCCACCCTTCATATCCAAAACGCCGGGGCCGTACGCTTTACCATCTTCAATTTTAAATGCCCGCGTACTTGCTGCCCCTTTATTAAACACCGTATCCATATGACCTGTAATAATTACAAAGGGCTTCGTCATATCTCCATACTCCGCAACGAGCATATTTCCGGCATTAGGGAAATTAATAGTGCGAGTTAAAAACCCTATATTACGTAAAAATTAGGCAACTATATCAGAAACCTTCTTTACTCCTTCATGGGCATCCGGACCGCTGTCGATATTTACCATATTTTTCCACAGCTCTAGCATTTCATCATTATAACTACCAATTAATTCATAAAGCTTACTTTTATCCAAATTTTAATCCCCCCAAAAAAATAATGCTGCTATACTATAAGTATCCTCATAGTAAAGCAGCATCGCTTTGCAAATTACAGAAACACACTTTGAAACCTCATACTCTCATTCTCTCAACAAAGGTAAAATTCTGTTAAGGGAAAGATTATACTATTTCTGTAGCATTGTCAAGTGTCTTTCTGAGCGAGTACATTTCTCAAGTAAAATTTATTGAAACACTAATTTAATAAAAAAGTTGTATAATTATTACGGCGAGGTGATTTTTAGCTATGAAATCAGAAGAATTACAGGCACTAGCTGCACAACTACTAAATTGCAATGCTTGCCCATTACGAAAAGATGCCATTGCCCCCGTAGGTTGGTTCGGCAATGCAGATAGTCCCATAGTGTTTATTGGGGAAGGTCCCGGTGGAGTGGAGGATAATTATGGTTGTCCTTTAATTGGTCCTTCCGGTCAACTTTTGGACAAAGCCCTTTGGGCTGCAAAAATGACGCGTGACAGAGTGTTAACAACCAATATTATTAAATGTCGACCTAAAGGCAACCGAACTCCTACCATAGAAGAAGGAAAACAGTGCGCACAGCTATGGCTAGAAAAAGAATTATCCATAATTAAACCCACAGTCATTGTTGCTTTGGGCAGCGTGGCTCTACACTATCTTGGCAGTCCTGAATTACGCATAACTCATGCTCGTGGCCAGTGGTTCAAAAGTGCTCAAGGCTTTGACTGTATTGCCACGTTTCACCCTTCCTACTTATTAAGACTTGCCGGGCATGACCAAGTTGTAGCAAAATGGAATGTTTTTCATGATTTAGAAGAAGCACGAAAAAAAGTTTTAGAAATCACGCCCACCTATCAACTGATGTCACAACAACCCACAGATCTTTTTTCCTTGTTTAAAAAAAGATAAGCGACTTATATCTTTAGGGTTCAATGTTATTTATAAGTACGCTCCATAATTCCTGTGGATCAATAGGTTTTGCTATATGAGCTACCATACCCACTTCCAGCGTAGCCTGCCTATCTTCATCAAATGCATTGGCCGTCATAGCGATTATAGGTATTTTTTTGGCGTCTTTTCTATCCAAAGCGCGAAGAGCTTTCGTTGCTTCAAGCCCATCCATAATTGGCATTCTAATATCCATTAAGATGGCATCAAAGTACCCTTCTTCATAACCAATAAATCTATCTAAAGCTATCTGCCCGTTTTCAGCACAAATAATTATAACCCCCTTTTTATTCAAAAGTTTTTTGGCGATTTCAGCGTTAATTGGGTGGTCTTCCACCAACAAGACTTTTTTCCCTTGCAAAAAAGCTAGATTATCTTCATATTTATGCGAATTTACACTTTTTACTGCTTCCGTAGCGATTTCTAAATCTAGGTTAATGCATATTTCAGTCCCTTTGCCAAGTTCACTTTTAACCCTAAGAGTACCGCCCATAAGCTCTACTAAATTCTTGGCTATGGACATTCCAAGACCTGTGCCTTGGTTTATATTTGACTTAGCGCAATACTCCTGCGAAAAAGGCTCGAATAAATTTTCTTGAAATTCTTTACTCATGCCAATACCATTATCTATAATAATATATTCACAAGAAATAATATTATTTATTATTTTCAAATCTCTAATAATGAATTCAACAACGCCACCTTCAGGCGTAAACTTTACCGCATTGGACAAAAAATTAAGAAAGATTTGGTTGAAACGCACTTTATCAACTATAACCGGTAATGTATGAATCCCTGTTGTGAAAATGAATTCTATGTGCTTTTGTTGACACAATGGGCTGATAATAGTATTAATATTACCGATAAATTCACTATATTCATAGCGTGACGGATGTAACTCAATTGCCTTGTTTTCTATCTTACTCATGTCCAAAATATCATTAACCAATCCCAATAAAAGTTTGCTGGCAGAATTTGCCTTGTTAAGATAATCCTCAACACTTTCAGGGTTGTGAGTTTCCTCCAAGGCTAATGCAGTAACTCCTATTATGGCATTTAGCGGAGTGCGAATATCATGGCTCATGTGTGATAAAAATACGCTTTTGGCCAAATTAGCTTGTTTCGCTCCTTGCAAAGCTTCACTTAGACGCATATTACGTTGTTTTTCTTCTCTTACCGCACTTGTAATATCCGTACGAGTAGTCATTAGCAATTTGTGCATTTTATCCATATAGTGATATTCATTCTTTTTATAGCGAACATTACCACCTTCGTGACAACTGCAATAATGAACATATTTTCCCTGTGCTTCCAGCTCTTTGTAAATTGTATCTAAAGACAAAGCCTTAATTGTTCTTTCTCTTTCTGCTTTGGGCAAATATCTTTCTGCAAAGGCGCTGACTACGGCAGAATAGTCTTCTCCCTGTATAGGCGGCATCACCTTTTCATTTGGACTGGTTGCTAATAGTTTGAAATGCCCATTATTACCATTAACAATAGCTATATAATCATATTCTGAACCCATAAGTAAGTCTATGACGCTAGAGCGCATTATTTTATCATTAATATCACGAATAGTAACAAACGCAATAATATCTTTATTTACAGGATGTTCAAGAAATTTAACATTCGCTTCCAGCCACAAAATTGTACCATCCGGACCTATAGTGCGAAAATTAGTCGACCTATCTTTATCACCATTGGCAAAAGCTTTTTTCATGGTGGCTGCATCAAAAAAAGCAGCGAACTTCTTGCGTTCTGCATCATCTAATAAACTGCCGGCAACATGTTCTATAACTTGTTGTCTATTCATACCAACTTTAATAATATCCCCTCGCTGGAATGAAGCCTGTATATTTTCTACTACATCTCTTGTAATATTAATACGCATAGAAGCTATTAAATCTTGGCTTATGTTGGCACGAATTTTCAACTCTTCTTCGTAGCATCTCTGTGCATCCTTCTTATCTTGGATATCATCAACCCGTCCAACAACACGACATATACTACCCCTAGCATCGGAAACGCTAGTATAATAAGCTTTAACCCAACGAAATTCCCGGCCAAAAATATTTGCCCTGTATTCATAACTATCTCTAGTTACATATTTACTGGCAGTCATTAAGCGTCGCCTAAGCTCATCTATAAAGCTGGCTTCCACAATTGTGCTTCGAGAAATATTCTGTAGATAATTTTCTATTATATAGTCTTTGTTAGTATTATTAGCAAAAGTAACAGAATAATTCATGATGTCTGCAGCTGGGTCATAGTCAAAGGTCACAGTATGCATAGCTTCTACCAATATTTTAAACCGTTCATCCTGCCAATGTTCTCTGGCTGCTATGCGAATACGCTCCGTATCATCCATATAGGCACTTTGTAAAACAATGCTGCCGTCAGCTAAGGTTATTAGCCCCAAAGTCCCTCTAATCCAGCCCAAAGCTCCACTGGGTTTCAAAATACGCAGTTCATAATTTTCTTGTTTTCCTGTTTTCTTAACTATTCTGATAATTTCTTCTAATCGATTTCTGTCTCCGGAATAAATAAGGTTGCGTATGCCGCCTGGTTTACTCACATCAGCTAAAAAACAATCTAATTCCACATAACCATGAATATTGCAAGCAGCTTGATTGGCATTAATTATCTTACACTCATCGTCATTGGTATATTGAACAATACCACAAGGTACTGTTTCGTATATTTTTTGCAAAAGCTCTAATTGTTTTCGAATTTGTTTACAATTAGCAGCCCTAATTTTAACCACATTCACTGTTTGCACTTCCTCTCGTACAAATGTCATGCAATTTACAATTGTTATTTTACCACTAATGATTACCAACTTCAAATTACTTGTTTCAATGCTCTGTACATAAAAATCATAGCAACCCTTAGCTGACTATTATAAAAAACAAAATATCATAGCTACCGAAAGTTATAACTTCCACACTTTTTTATGTTAAATCGCCAATATGTAATCGACTTAACCATTGTGTAAATCTCATTAAACAAAATCATTACATCTATCTTAATAAATTAAGGCTATTATGCGTTTTTTCGCCCAGCTTAACAGCTACTGTAAATGCTTGTCTTGTATACTTTACTTTTGCTCTAAATTCAAACACTTACGAACACCCATTCTGCAAAACTATATTTAGAAGAATATTCTTCTTAGCAATAATTTCTAACAAAAGCTTTCAATTTAATTTGCCAAATTTTTTTACAGCTTTTGTAAATCACATCGAATTTGAAATATTTTATTTTCCATTGCATGGCACTTTTATAGCCTTTATATTATTGTCTGTATTGCTCCTTTTTCCATTAGTACAACACCATTATGCAATGAAGTAAAAATCGCTATAATAGATTTTAATCCCTCTTTTCCAAAATTGTATTCCAGAAGCAACATTTATTTTTTTAATAAATGTTGAAAAAACATACAAAATAAAATAAAATGAAGTTGTTTGGATTTTAAACTGAAATATTTTTCTTTAAGTTATCAAAAATCTGTGTAAACTTTTCCCTTTTCAATAAATCAAAAAGAACATCTATGCAATTTAGCTAATATAAATTTCTCGTTACTTACGAAATTTTGGAAGAATAAAAATGACAGCGTCGATATACTAATAAAATATTTACTACTGTGCAATGCTATATTTCTTAAATCACTGAAATATTAAAACAAAAGAAATGAGGAAACCAGAGTGGAAAATACAATGAAAAAACTGCCTGGTAAAAGCATAAGAATTTTATCCTTTATTCCAATATTCAACTGGATTTCCCTAATTTATATAGGTGTGATAAACTCCAATACCATGAATATTATTTGTGGTATTATATATGGGACAATAACATTTACAGTGCCAACCGCGTCTGCGCTATGTTGGATTGTAGGCATTGTTCATTATACTATTGCTTACAAATTGGTGAAACGACCGATTAGCGATTTTCCACAAGAACACTCATTACAATCAACAGATCAGACAAAATATAATGCTACACCGAGCGAATCGGTATTTTCTGACATAACACTCTCTGGAGAATCAGAACGGAGACAGCCAATCCCTGTAAACTCTGCGACTCCGTTTGAGCAAGCCCAAATAACATATTCAACCAGCAACCCGCAAAGCAAGTTTTTTCATGATATGTCAAAATATGCAGACAAAGTAGGTAAATTAGCTACTTTTGAACCGTTTATGGCTTATTGGCCAACCTATGATAGTATGAACAAAAAACAACTGACATGGTATTTCTATTGGCGCACACAGGTTCGAAATAACAACTTCCTAGATACTGATTTATCTTACATATTTGTCCACATCTATGAGCTATTAAGTGGCATTGGCTGGCAAACACCGCAAGATGGTTATCAGCAGCTCCTTAAGCTATGGTTGGCATATAAAGATAAATTTCCTAAGCTAAACCATTACCTTAATAACTGGGTATTTGATTTTATACAACTACACAATTTAGATCACCCTAAATCTTTAAGCGACGATTATATACAAATTTGGCCATCTCCTATGATGGATATTCTAATTACTCAGCATGAAAATGATGTGCCATTAAAAATCCCTTTTGCTCTGATTGATGCCCTGTGTGACTATTCGTTGGTCAACAGTAAATTCTATAAGGATGGCCACCAAGCCCTAATGCAGGAAGCAATTCCCAGAGTGATCGCCTTAGCAGATGCTGTACAACGCAAGAAAACGCAAAAGGGCATTTTGGCAACGTATGGTCCAAATCGGCCTAAAAAACAAGAATATTATGCTTTTTGCAGTGCGGTTTGCCCAGATGCAAACAAGAAGATTTCTGTGTCAGTAAGGACTTACTCCTCCACTCCTCGGTTGAGAAGTTACATAAATGAAGTAGTACGATATGGCGAAAATACTTTGAGAGTGCTCTATAATTGCCGGGGACGCTTGCGTGGTGTTATCCTTGATGAGGAAACTGCAACTCTGATTGAGACTTTTTTGAAAAAAGAATACAGTTCTGCTCCTGAAAAGACCACGACGAAAAAGAAAGCATTCACGCTGGATTTTGAGAGTATCAACATTCTGCGCGAACAATCCGATGCCGTCCGCACCGCCTTACAAATAGAGGATGACGTTGTTCCCATACAACCTAATCAAAAGGAGCTCTTAACAGATGTTCCAGAAATTACGGCTCTCTATGTTGCTCTTTCCAACGAAGCAAGGAAACTACTAGACCGTTTGCAGGCATCCTATTGGGAATGTGAGCAGGACCTAAAAGATAAGCATCTGATTTTTGAAATAAACAACTTAGCGGAACACTACCTAGGATGCGCTCTGTTAGTAAACGAAAATGGAAAGATTATTACAGAAGATGATTACCGTGATGAGTTGGATTTTATTTATCAAAATACATATAACCTGCCAATAGAAAACAATAATACAAGTCAATTTAATATGTCGATGCTAACACCAAAATTAAAAAAGTTTATAGAGACCCTTAAGCCTGAGCAAAGAATGGTAATTTATGTTCTACTAACAAATGATCATCCACAAAACCAGCTTGAACAAATTGCAGAAAAAACCATGACCATGCCACAAATGCTTCTAGATGACATCAACGAGACGGCAATGCTTATACTATCTGATATTGTTGTGGATACAATGAATACAGAACCACGCATTTTAGATGAATATATGCCATTGCTAAAACAGTCTATTGCATAGGAGAGATAAAAATGGAAACTGTAGCAATTAGTCGCCGCGAATCCGGCGCCTTGATTAACTCCCTGACTGCAGGTGTAGTACCAAGAATCGGATTACGCCATATTGCAGTAGGCAGACAAAATGAAGTAAACGCCCTTCTTAATGATCTGATTACCATCGAAAATGGCGGCGCATCCTTTCGGTTTATATCCGGGCAGTATGGCAGTGGTAAGAGTTTCTTGCTACAAATGATTCGTAACAATGCAATGGAGCGAAATTTTGTCGTTGCCGATGCCGACTTATCTCCAGAGCGTCGGCTAACAGGCACCAAAAATCAGGGCTTAGCAACTTATCGTGAACTAATGCAACACCTTTCAACCCTTACCAGACCCGAGGGGGGGGCTTTAGAGGCAATTATGCAAAAATGGATTAGTTCTCTACAATACTCTGTAGCAAAGCAAAAAAGATTGAGCCCCAGTTCGCCTGACATTGTGGAAGCAGTCAGCGAACGGATAGCAGAGGTAATGGCGGCGCTTTCTGAAATGGCATATGGTTTTGCATTTTCTTTGGTCATCGACTCTTATTGGCGTGGTATGAAAACAGGGGATGAATGTTTGAAACAATCAGCTTTGCGCTGGCTTCGTGGTGAATTTTCCACAAAAACAGAAGCCAGGCAGTGCCTTGCCGTTGATTGCATCATAGATGACCAAAGTTGGTATGAGTTTCTAAAACTGTTTGCACTATTTGTCTCTAAGGCCGGTTACAGCGGATTACTCATCTTTTTAGATGAAGGAGTTAATCTCTATAAGATTTCTCACAAGCAGGCAAGAGATAGTAACTATGAAAAGATTCTCACTATTTTTAATGATACAATGCAGGGAAAAGCACAGCACATAGGCGTTTTTATAAGCGGAACACCTCAGTTTATCTATGATGAACGCCGTGGCCTTTTTAACTATGAAGCACTTAGGTCCCGCCTTTCAGATAATCGTTTTAGTGCACAAGGATTTGTTGACTATACAAGCCCCGTCATAAAGCTCAATAAATTGTCACCAGAAGAAATCTATCTTTTGTTGGAACGTCTTTGCGAGCTACACAGTGCCCATTATTCGTACACAGTTTCATTAGGTTCCAGCGAGTTAACAGCTTTTTTGAATACAGTCGTTTCTAGATTGGGGGCAGATCAATTATTGACGCCCCGTGAAATTACAAGAGATTTTTTAGGATTGCTTAATATTTTACACCAAAATTCCACCAATAACTTCTATACTATTTTAGCGGAACAGGACATTGTAGTTAAAAGTGCTGAAGAAGATCCCGAACAAATTGCTGAAGAGCACGATGATCTGTTCACTGAGTTTGATATATGAGCCAGACAGCGTTTGAGCGCTATGCGCCCTTTATCCAAGAATATATTTACAGAAAAAACTGGAAAGATTTGCGTGAGGTACAGGTTGAGGCGTGCAATGCGATTTTAGATACCGACCATCATGTTATTATCGCATCTGGTACAGCCTCCGGTAAGACAGAAGCTGCATTTTTCCCCATACTCACCACCCTCTATCAAAAGCCATCAAATTCAATTGGAGTAATGTACATCGGGCCGCTGAAAGCGCTTATCAACGACCAATTTGAACGTCTTAGTGATTTGCTAGAGGAAAGCTATATTCCTGTTTGGCCATGGCACGGAGACATATCACAATCAGTTAAAAGACGTGCTCTGAAAGAAGCTCAGGGCGTTCTGCAAATTACGCCGGAATCATTGGAAGCATTGCTTATGGGGAGACCTGGTGATGCCGCAAGATTATTTTCGGATTTGCGGTTCGTTGTGATTGACGAAATTCATGCACTGATGGGAACCGATCGCGGATTACAAGTTCTTTGTTTGCTATCCAGGTTAGAGAAGATTATTAACTGTACCCCAAGGCGTATTGGATTATCAGCAACATTAAATGATTATCATCCAGCCATGAATTTTTTGGCTGCTGGAAGTAACCGAAAAACTATAGCAGTTGGTATTCATACTAAAAAAAGAACAATATCTCTGTTTGCTGAAAGCTTTGTTTTGCCAAGTGATACAGACCAAATTGAATCTGTTATAAAACAATATAATGAGTTCCTTTATAAAAACTGCCATAATAAAAAATGCTTGATTTTCACAAACAGCAGAGGCGGAGCTGAAAAAGTCATTGCAGCCATGAAATCGTTAGCACAAGAAAAACGGGAACCAAATGTATTCTATGTCCACCACGGAAGCGTTTCGGCGGCTCTGCGTAAGGAAGCCGAAAGTGCATTGCGAAATGGAGTCGGACCTACGGTCGCAGCGGCAACGCTTACATTGGAACTCGGCATTGATATTGGTGATTTGGATTCTACTATTCAAATTGGGGCACCATACTCCTGTGCAAGCTTTGTCCAAAGATTAGGGCGATCCGGTAGGCGTACAGGAAAACCTCAAATGATGTTCGTAGACCTTCAAAATGCACCCACTAACAATCCATTTGACAGCTTGCCATGGGATTTACTTCGTGCAATTGCGATCATCCAACTGTATATTGAAGAGCGGTGGGTAGAACCCTTTGCAATGAAAGCAAAGCCTCTTAGCCTTCTTGCACATCAAACGCTCAGTACTTTAATGACTTATGGAGAGCTCTCTCCCTCTGATCTAGCTAGAAACGTGCTTCGATTGCCTGCTTTTCAAAACACAATAAGTCAAAACGAATATCGTGAGCTACTGCATTATATGCTTGCAAACGACTACCTACAACGCATGGAATCCGGAGAGATTATTATTGGGATAAAAGGTGAGAACCTGACCAACCACTACTCCTTTTATGCAGTGTTTAAAGATGAACAGGGATATCATATTCATAGTAAAGAAGGTGAAATTGGAACATTAGATACCTGTCCTGCGTTAGGCGAAGTATTTGTTTTGGCCGGTCGAACTTGGAAAGTCCAGTCTGTAGATGAAGATAGAAAGATTGTTTACGTCTATAATGTAAAAAATACCCGTATACCAACCTGGAATGGAGCTGGTGGAGATATCCACACAAAAATTGTGCAACGTATGCATCAGATATTAAAAGAGGATATTATTTACCCGTTCTTGCGTCCAAATGCTGTACAGTTGTTGAAACAGGCTCGACGCTTTGCGCAAGAAGAAGATTTGTTACAGCGCTATGTTACTACATACGGAGAGCATTCGTTCTTTCTATGTCCTTGGGTTGGAACAAAAGAATTACGAACAATCAAGAGTTTACTTAACTGTGGTCTAAAAACTCCACTTCAAATTCATTCTATTTCAGATGGACTGTATTACCTTCAAATAACAAGTGATTTAACTGCTTTACAGTTTGTAGAGACAATTAAGAAGTTTGATATCAATACGGATAACCCCAACTTGGTTCTGGATGCCGGACAAATTCCTAAAACAGATAAATATGATAGCATGGTCCCAGATGATTTGCTTCGCAAAGCTTTTATGCTAAATGAATTAAATATACCAAGTGCAATTGCAATACTAAAAAGTTTGTAATAATAAGAACAAAAAAATCAATGAGAACAACGCTCAATTAGCGCTGCTTCCATTGATTTTTTGTATTAAGCCTTCTTTTTATTATAAAAAATTAAATTTTTTTCTTATAAGTCCCCCACTCACCTTTAAGTTGTTGTGGTTTTAACTTATAAAGATTCTAAATTATAAGGTGTATCTTGATATACATAATAGTTTAGCCAATTAAAAAACAATAAATTTGCTGCACTGCGCCACCTAACCACTGGCGTAAAAGAAGGGTTGTCATCAGGATAATAGTTGCAAGGTATATTAACCGCAAGACCCTGTTCCATATCTCTGTCATATTCCGCCTTTAAAGTGAAGGGATCATATTCAGGATGTCCACAGATAAAAAACTGACGGCCCATTTTATCAGAAACTGCAAACACACCTGCATCTTTAGATTCTGACAAAATATTAAGTTCTTTGTTTTTTATAATCTCTTCACGGCGTACTTCCGTATGGCGAGAATGAGGCACATAAAAAACATCGTCAAATCCCCTGAAGAGTTTATCCAAATGAGCATAATTCAAAGTATGGGGGAATACACCAAATTTTTTAACAGGTAATTTATGCTTTGCAACACCATAGTGATAATACAAGCCGGCTTGAGCTGCCCAACAAATATGAAGGGTTGAATACACATGAGTAGGACTCCACTCCATTATTTCAATAAGCTCCTGCCAATAATCCACTTCTTCGTAAGGTAAATTTTCTATAGGAGCTCCTGTAATAATCATACCATCATAACGATTATTCTTAACTGCGTCAAAAGTTTCGTAAAACTTTACTAAATGTTCACTTGTTGTATGGGTTGGCGTATAAGAGGCTGTACATATAAAATCAACATCGACCTGTATTGGCGTATTGCTCAACAAACGTAAAAATTGTGTTTCCGTAACAACTTTATTAGGCATCAAATTTAAAAAAAGTATTTTTAACGGTCTAATATCCTGAGCATCAGCACGCTCCATAGGCATAACAAAGATATTTTCCTGCTCCAAAATATGGATAGCCGGTAATTCATTAGAAATTCTAATTGGCATCTTGGGCACTCTCCAATGATTGAGCTAAATCTGCAATAAGATCGTCTGCATGCTCAATTCCTATAGACAAACGAATTAAATCATCCGGCACTCCAGCTTGTTCTCTCTGTTCACTTGATAATTGGGAATGGGTAGTGCTAGCCGGATGAATAACCAGCGATTTAGCATCTCCCACATTAGCCAGTAATGAAAAAAGCTTGAGAGAATCTATGAATTTTTTCCCAGCTTTAAGCCCACCTTTAATACCGAAAGTAAATACTGCCCCTGCCCCTTTAGGCAAATATTTTTGCGCCCTAACATAATCGGGATGACTGGGTAAGCTAGGATAGCTAACCCAAGTAACCTGGGGATGATTTTCTAAATATTTAGCTATTATCAAAGTATTTTCAGCATGTCTTGCCAAGCGCAAATGCAACGTTTCCAACCCTTGCATTAAAAGAAAACTGTTAAAAGGACTCAAGCAAGCACCATAATCCCGTAATACCTGTGCTCGTAAACGTGTGCAAAAAGCTACGGCGCCTAAGTCTTTAGCATAATTCAAACCATGGTAAGAAGGATCCGGCAGACTTAATAGCGGGAATTTTTCGCTGTTCCAATTGAATTTACCACTTTCAATTACTATTCCCCCCATAGAAGTCCCATGTCCCCCGATAAACTTGGTTGCGGAATGCACTACAATATCAGCACCAAACTCTATTGGCCGACATAAATACGGCGAAGCAAAAGTATTGTCTACAATAAGAGGTAAACCATGTGCATGCGCAACTTTAGCTGCTTCTTCAATATCTAATACGTCAATTTTAGGATTACCTATAGTTTCTGCATAAATAGCTTTGGTTTTATCTGTAATGGCGGCGGCAAAATTTTCTGCTTCATGGGCATCTACAAATTTAGTGGTAATGCCTATACGAGGCAGAGTATGTTGGAACATATTAAACGTACCACCGTAAAGAGTTGACGAACTGACTATTTCGTCACCGGCTTGCATAAAATTCAAGAAGGTTGCTACGATAGCCGCATGCCCGGAAGCAAAAGCAACAGCTGAGCTTCCTCCTTCTAATGCAGCTACTCTCTGCTCAAAAGCATCCGTGGTAGGATTGGTTAAACGTGAATAAATATTTCCTGCCTCTTCTAAAGCAAACATCCTGGCCGCGTGGTCAGAATCGCGAAAACTGTAGGCCGTAGTCTGATAAATCGGTAAAGCTCTTGCTCCTGTAGTTGGGTCCGGGACCTGCCCAGCGTGAACTGCTAAAGTTTCAAATTTCATTTATATTCTCTCCCTCATTTTTCATTTAGTTTTATTTTTATAAATTTTCGCTCCACAGGCTTTATCTAAGATTAGTTCCTGATAGAATAGCTCTAGCTAAAAGGGGTTTATTCATAGTATAAATATGTATACCTTCAAATCCTGCAGCTACCAAATCATTAATCTGCCTGCAGGCATATTCAATACCTGCACTTTGCAACGCATCTTGGTTGTGAGAATACTTATCCAACATAGCTACGAGCTGGGGAGGCAAAGTAGCTCCGCAGAGGTTACAAATATGAGTTATCTGGCTGGCACTAAAGACAGGCATGATGCCGGCGGTTATAGGAACCGTAATACCAGCTCGTGCCACCCCCTCTCGAAAACCCTTGAGGTAGTCATTATCAAAAGCTATTTGTGTAATTAAAAGACCTGCCCCTGCATCCACCTTTTCTTTTAAATGTTGCAAATCTTCTTGGGGACTAGCAGCCTCAGGATGCCCTTCCGGATATGCTGCCCCGGCAATAAAGAATTTTTTTCGGTTAGCAATGCGTTTAACCAAATCAGTAGCATGCACTTTATAAACAGCATTATTCCAATCCTTAGGAGGATCACCTCGCAACGCCAAAATATTTTCTAGTCCGCGTGCTTCAATTTCGTCCAATATTTTTTCCGTAGCGTCCGGGCTATTAGTAATACAAGTTAGATGGGCCAGGGCTTCAATACCATAGGCCTCTTTTATGTGTTGTGCCAATTCCAAAGTTTTATTTTGGGTAGACCCGCCCGCACCATAGGTAACACTAATAAAAGCAGGTTTTAAATTATGTAAAGCTTCCACTGCTTCTAGAACTGTTTCAAAAGGAGATTCCGGCTTGGGTGGATAGAGCTCAAAAGATATCAC
>Ga0183096_1001097_pt1 | contig 25774 bp, 24 predicted proteins | sample Biomet5_FD_127791 | JGI IMG/M metagenome (GOLD analysis project Ga0183096, IMG submission 127791) | Microbial communities from bioreactor (seeded with sewage sludge) at LBNL, California, USA - Biofuel metagenome 5 (version 2) (version 3) | ecosystem: Engineered > Bioreactor > Anaerobic >... | reverse complement strand
ATAGCGGTTGGGTTACACCTGGTCTCGTTTCGATCCCAGAAGTAAAGTCTTCCTGCGTTTTGTGTTGTACTGTGGCTTAGTGGCTATGGGAAGCTTTTGACGCTGCCGGCCATCCTTCTTATAAATTTATTTTAAACTAATTTATATTATATTTCTATTTCATTTTAAGACTAATTTCAAAGTAATTAATTAAGATCTACTAAATATTAAATTTGAATTTTTAGTTGTGTTTTGAGACATAACCATATATGTGATGGCACATATACTGTTAAAAGTAGTTCTTTAACTTATTGTAAAGAGTTAATTAACTGAATCATTGTCATATCATTACGACTGGTGCCTACGGTCCTCTTAAGAGAAAAGGTTGAACCAACGATGAATAGGAGAAACCCAGCACTGGACAGACTGCCTGCTTCGAGGGTTGCTAGGGGAGGAACGATGGAGAGCTACCAATGAACCGATGAGTTAGTATGCAGGCAAAATACAATTTAAAAGTCAATTGTTTTTATGTTTTGAGTAATCATGGATTAGTCTATATTAAAAAACTAAATTACTAAAAATAATATGAAATATTGGTAGTTACTTTAAATATTCATCTATTTTAAATCCCATATATTGTGTTCCCCACTCTAAAATAGATTCAAGGAGAGGAATAAATGCTATCCCTGCTTCAGTTAATGAATATTCGACTTTTGGTGGAACTTCAGCATAAACTACTCTTTTAATTATTTTATTCTCTTCAAGGTCTTTTAGATGTTTTGTTATGGTTTTAGGATTAGCATTGTACATTTTTTTTTGTAGTTCAGTAAATCTTAATGTTTGATGTTTAAGATGCCAAATAATAAGGAGGTTCCACTTGTTTCCAATGATGCCAATCACAGTCGTAGCAGTATATTTATCTTTATTTTTACTTTCCATATGAATTTATCCATTACTTACTTTTTGGAAATAATATTACTAATTCTCCACTATTATATTTAAATAACTGTTGTTATAAATTTATCGAATAACAATTGGACAAAATAATATTAGAATAAAACAATTTATGAGATATAAATAGATTTTATGAATTAGATTGGAGGAAGAAAATTATGACAAAAGTTTCTGATGAAAACATTGCTATTTTTCGAAAGTTATGGAAGATACTTAGAAATCCCGATCAGGATTATAATGCTTTGATGGATGTTATAGACGAAAACATTACGTGGGAGATTGTTCCATTGGGCTTGAAATTCCGTGGTTTAGGAGAGATGAAACAGTTTATTGAAGGTGCTAAAGCTAATCATAACAATGGTGAGCATGAAATAACAAATTTATTTGCATCTGAAGAGTGGGTTTGTGTAGAGTATACTGTTCGTGGTACAATCACTAAAGAATTGAAACATCTAAATATCAATCATGAAATTGAGGGACAGAAAATAGAATCCAGAGCAATCAATGTATATCATATTAAGAATGGTAAAGTTGATGTTGTTCGAGAATATTATGATCATGCTTCAGTGATGCGTCAACTGGGAGTTAAAGAATTACCAGATCTACCAGTTTAATAAAATGTAAGAAAAGTTAGATTAAAAAAGTAGTATTTAAAATTATTAATCTAACTCTTACCTTTACGCCCATGATTCCACCAACAATTATCGCAAAGATTAGTACTGTAATTATTGCTAACAATATAAATGTTTTTTATTGAATATTTTTTCTAAACTTCATATATACCGATCGCTTGATAATAGAGAGTGATTTCAAGAATAAGCAAAAATAGAAAATGAACTTTTCAGGCAACAAACTCAATATAAATTTATCAGTACTCTTTTTAATGACTGAATATCGATTTATTACCGGATAAGTTTTAAATCAAGACCTTCCATTTTAATTATATGTATTAATACAAATTTTAGAAATCATATATTGAAAAATTAAAATAATTTAATCATGTTTATGAAGAAGTTTACCTATCCCAATCATGAGTTTTTAATAATAATATACGAATTTTGAAGGGGTTATTAGAAATATCAATTGCCTATTAAGATCTTTAATCAGTGAATGAAGTTGAATAATTTAATATTCAAAAATTAGGTGATCAATTATCATTAATTAACTCTTTTTAATTAATTCTTTTTGATGTTTTTATTGAATAATTATTTGTATAGATTTGGATAGAAATCTGGAAAAATACTTTAATTTAACTGTCCAAAAAAACATTAATAAGTTAACTATTATAATTTTACAAATAGAATCGAGACGGTGTAAAATAATTATATCCATCTTTAAATATCAAAACAAAAAGCTAAATAAACATCCTTCAAAGTCTAATTTAAAGATGCCAGATATTTGAAATAAATACGCATTGATCATGATAATTTTTAAGCAGCAAATAAGCTTATGTATAAAATTGAAAAATGAAAGAGGGTTTATAATATGAATTGTATGATTATAGGTGCAGGTAATGCAGGACGTCCTGTTGCAAGAATTTTAAACCACGTAGGAAATAACGTAATAATCACAGACAGTAAAAATTTGAAAGAATTTCCGGAGAAAGTGCAAGAAACCCTCATTAAAATGGAGAAAGAGGGAGTGGAATTACAGCTTGGTCTGAACACAGTTGATTTTAGTGGTGTAAACTCAGTATATGTTTCACCAGTAATACCCGAAGATGCTCCGGTTATGGAAGAAATAACCAATAAAATTGATAACAAGGAATTAAAGTTAATTAGTCAGGAAGATGTATCAGACATCATCAATGATTTAATTGACATAGACACTATAGGAATTACAGGTACAGTTGGTAAAACCAGCACCACCCATGCAATTTCTGAAATATTTAAAACCGCTGGTTACAAAGTTTGGATGTGTTCATCCAGAATGGGTAATCTTTTAAGTGAAACAATAATAGATGGAATAGTCAATGGTCTTCCCCAGAAAAATGATATTGCAGTGCTAGAAATACCCCATGGAACTTTGGGTATAATGTTCAAGGTTCATCTCAAGATAGCTGTGCTTACAAATATTTACATCGATCACCTTGACGAATTTGGGAACTCCATGGAAAATTATGCAGCCAGAAAGAGAACCATCAGCTGTTCAAGCGACTTATTGGTTGCTGGTGCACCCACCAGGAAGTATATTGGGGATTTAAAGGACACAGTATTCTACTGTTTTAATGAACCTGAATTCGATTCAGAAATGGGAAATATAGTAGGATCCAATTCAGAAGATAAAAAATCTGAAACTCAGGAAAATGAACATTCCAAATGCCAGGTATCAGGTTACTTTGAAAATGGTATAATAGGATTGAAGTATGACCTCACAGGAGTTTCCCAGGTAACAAATAATAAAACAGGAGAACTCAAAACTCCATTTAAACCAATTGGATACTACCTTGAAAACTCAATTGGGGCAGCTACAGCTGCACTATGTTATGGTTTAGATGAAAAATCCATTGAAGAAGGTTTAAACAAGTTCAATGGAGTTCCGGGACGTTTGGAATATATTGGAGATTACAATGGTAGAGATGTTTACATAGATCCATCCCATGTGATTGAAGGATTCATAAAAACACTCAGCCTTTTTCCAGATCGTAACCTGATTGTATTGGTAGAGAATTTCGACACAGCTAACTCTCGAGACAAGCAGAAACTTGGAGAAGTTGTTGCAAGATATGCGAATGTCATGATTTGTAGTTCATATAATGAAACAATGGATAGATTGGATACAAATATCGTTGAAGAGACTTTTAAAGGAGTTAAGGATCCGAATGTAAAGACGATTGGAGTTGATTATCTGAAAACTGCAGGAGAACTTTCAATCAAATATTCAAAACCTGGGGATGTTATAATACATGTGGGTCCAGGTGCCATAACCTGCTATGATAAAACCCGATCCAAGATGATGTCTGGAATAGAAGAAGGATGTAAAAAGTATAAATAAACTTTAAAACTCCTGAAAGACGTAGAAAACATTTTTAGTAACAACAAGAATCTCCAGAATACAACCACACTCATAAGCTATCTTTGGGTTGCAGGTTTTCTGGTTTGGAAGATTTAAATATCTTCCTGGTTTTTTTAGTATATGGCTCTTTTATTTATCTGTAAAAAATTAAGGAGTCAATTGTTCTTTTAATTTCTTCAGTTATGTTTTCTTGAACTGATTGGAACTAAAATTATTTTTCGAAGCATATTCATTTGCTAAATAAATTCTGTTCCCATTGATGTGAATTTATATTTTCTTGAAATAAAAATAGGAGTAACCTCCTTATGTTTAGGAGGTTTATGGATGTCCAGTTGATTTAACCACATCAAACCTGTCTAGGTTCATTACTTTGTTCCAGGCTAGAACAAAATCTTTAATAAACTTTTCAGATGAGTTATCAGATGCATAGACCTCAGCCAAGGCTCTAAGTTGGGAATTTGAACCAAAAATAAGATCTACACGTGTTCCTGTCCATTTAATTTGTCCAGTGGACCTGTTTTTTCCAATAAACACATTATCATCATCGGGTGAAATGTTCCATTCAGTGTTCATGTCCAGTAGATTGACAAAGAAATCATTGGTCAGTGTTTCAGGTTTTTTTGTAAATACTCCCTGTTGTGAATGTTCAAAATTAGTGTTTAGGACACGTAAACCACCAATAAGGACGGTCATTTCTGGGACTGTTAAGGTCAGTAGTTGTGCTTTGTCTACCAATGACTCTTCTGGCAACATGTTAGTTTCAGTTTTCTGATAGTTTCGGAATCCATCTGCATTTGGTTCAAGTACTGCAAATGAATTGATGTCGGTCTGTTTTTGTGATGCATCCATACGACCAGGGGTGAATGGTATTGTCACATGGTAACCTGCATTTTTTGCAGCTTTTTCAATAGCTATACAACCAGCTAAAACAATCATGTCTGCAAGTGAAATCCTTTTGTCAGAGGACTGTTGTTTATTAAATTCTTCCTGTATCTTCTCAAGCTCATTCAATACTTTGTTTAATTGAACAGGCTGATTAACTTCCCAATCCTTCTGGGGAGCAAGACGAATACGGGCTCCATTTGCACCTCCACGTTTGTCTGAACCACGGAAGGTGGAAGCTGAGGCCCATGCAGTTGAAACAAGTTCTGATATTGACAAGTCAGAGGCCAGTATTTTAAATTTGAGGATCATTATATCCTTTTCATCAATTAAAGAATGATTCAAAGTCGGAATGGGGTCCTGCCATATTAAATCCTCATCAGGTACTTCAGGGCCAAGATAACGGGTTTTTGGACCCATATCTCTGTGAGTAAGTTTGAACCACGCACGAGCAAAGGCGTCTTCAAGTTCTTCGGGGTTTTCGTAGAATCGTCTGGCGATCTTTTCATAGTCAGGATCAAAACGCAATGACAGATCTGTTGTTAACATGCCAGGGCTGCGTTTTTTTGAATCATCATGGGGATCAGGTACTGTGTCTGCTCCTTCACCATCTTTTGGTTTCCATTGGTAAGCACCTGCAGGACTTTTAGTTAATTCCCATTCATATTCAAATAATATTCTTAGAAAGTTGTTATCCCATTTGGTTGGAGTGTTTGTCCAGATGACTTCTGGCCCACCTGTAGTTGTGTCGTTCCCTTTACCAGTACCATAGCTATTTTTCCAGCCTAAACCCTGTTCTTCAATAGAGGCAGCTTCAGGTTCTGGACCAACTAATGATGGGTCACCGGCTCCATGTGTCTTACCAAATGCATGTCCTCCTGCTATGAGTGCTACAGTTTCTTCATCGTTCATGGCCATACGGCTAAAACTCTCTCGAATGTCTCGAGCTGCAGCAACTGGGTCTGGTTTGCCGTTAGGTCCTTCGGGATTAACATAAATTAAACCCATTTGAACTGCTGCCAATGGGTTTTCAAGATCCCTGTCACCTGTGTAACGATTGTCTCCCAACCATTCAGTCTCAGAACCCCAATATATGTCTTTTTCAGGCTCCCATATGTCTTCACGACCCCCACCATAACCGAAGGTTTTAAAACCCATGGATTCAAGTGCAACATTCCCTGCAAGGATCATCAGATCTGCCCAGGAGATTTTACTGCCGTACTTCTGTTTAACGGGCCAAAGTAATCTCCGTGCTTTATCAAGGTTGGCATTATCAGGCCAGCTATTTAAAGGTGCGAATCTTTGACTACCAGAACCTGCACCTCCACGACCATCCCCAATTCTATAGGTACCTGCACTGTGCCAAGCCATTCTGATTATAAGTGGGCCGTAATGGCCAAAGTCTGCAGGCCACCAATCCTGTGAATTTGTCATGAGTTCAAGAAGGTCTTTCTTCAGGGATACATAATCAAGACCATCAAACTCGTTGGGGTAATTAAAATTTATGTCCATAGGGTCTGATTTGGATGAATTTTGGCGCAGAATATCTAGATTTAACTGGTTTGGCCACCATTCAAAGTTTGTGATTCCATGTATAGTTGCTACTTTACTATTTTTATCCATTTTTCCACTCTCATGTTTCCACAGTTAAATTAATTCTAAATTATTTTTTTTTACAAGAGCAATGAATTTTTTTGCAAAAATTACCAATTAGTAACATTTTTTTTTTAGAGATGCAATGAAAATGCAAACTAAAATTGTTGTTGTTTATTTAATTGTTGTACAATGGACTTAAATTTTTTTAAAAAAGTAAAGGAATGCAGTTAATATTAATTTATCAAATAACGAGTATTATTCAACTATTTCTGATTGTATGGACAAACAGATAATTTATATTATTTGATGGTTAGTTCAGGCCAGTGAAATTTGATAATCCATATCTAAATAGGATCACTCCACGGGTATATGGTTTTACAGCATTAATTTCTGATTGTAATATTGTTGCGTTTTTTATTGTTACATTTTTATCGGATTGATAGGTTTCTAGTCCAGCAACAATTTTTCCAGGAAATATTATGTTGTAAATGTTGTAGATTTGGTTGTAGTTTTTAACTTTACTTGTTAGGCCAGTTATTCCTGCATCGTATTCTCCTACGTAGAGTTGTGGAACAATGTAATCGCATAATGGTGCGAGTAAGTAATAATATTGGTTTCCATCCCATCCATCCGGCTTAACAGTGATTGAGAAAGTTTCTCCCCAAGTTGTCATCCTCATTTCCAGTATTTGTAGAAGATAAGCTGGCATACTGTAGGTTTCCATATCTAATTGAACACCTATTTTCATTTTAGCAACTTCGGATACATAACCAAAACTCGGGTAAACCCATGCATTGGTTCGTATTCCCACAGCATCAGCTTTTTGTTTTGTTTCGGGCAGTACTGACTGATAAGTTTTGTTAGTTACCAGAACATATACGTCTGTTATTCCAGCATTTTTTAAGTCATTAAAATTGATTTCTGATATTGGTGTAGCACTTGGGTTGATGTAGTATCCAACAATAAAATTTGCATTGTTCTGGTTTGTGGCGTTATCTGCAGCTTCAACATATCCTGAATATAAACTCAGTGAAAGTGTGAGTGTTAGAAATAGCAGTATAATTTTACTTTTTATTTTAAGACCTCCACATCAGAAATTTATTTTTTTATAATGAATTATTAATTTTACTGATTCTGTGACATTAGTAATATTTACTTGATGCAAATGTAAGTGCAATGGATCTTGCTTGAAACAAGGTTAAGTAACCATATCCCACTGCCAGGAACAGGAAACCCAGCACATAATACAATAAAATGCCCCCGATTATGCTAACTACAGTACCAGTGACAGTTAATATTAAGAACAATGTTATCCACCAAATACTGTATTTTAATAATCCAACTGCACTAATTATTTCCAGTATTTCTCGATATCTGAATGCAGCGCTTATCTCATTGTTGTAGTACACCATGTTACCAATTCCCATAAATGCAAAAATGCTGATGGCCATGGCTGAAATGAAGGCCAGTACTAGAAGGAATGATCCTAAAATCGATGAAATAGCAATCAATATGAATGGTATAATTGTGTAGATTATGCAGACAATCAATAGTTTAATACCGTTAACAAATAGTTCTCTAATATTTTCAAATCCAGGAAGTAAGTTAGAACCTTCAAATGTTGATCTCAAGGCTCTTAAATAGTATCCAAATCCTATTAGGTTTGCTATAGGTATCATCAAAATAACTCCTAGAATGATGAGTTTAACCCAATTTTTAAGGGGATAACGGAGAGAATCAAATAGGTTTCTATGAATATGCATTTTCACACCATAATGTTAATATAACTTATTTAACGTTTCTTGATATTTTAATGTGATCTAAAGTTCAGAATTTCAAGTAGGTAAACAGCTGTTTTCAAAAGTATTACTAATTGTTTAACAAGTTACTTGGATTGATAAATTATTTAAGTAGGTTCAACAAATTCAAAATAGTATATAGACCAGTCACTATAATGGGATGATTATTATGGAAGAAGAATTAACTACAAGGGATAGGATTGTCAATGCCGCAACAATTCTTTTTCAGACAAAAGGATATCATGCAACTGGCTTAAATGAAATATTAAGGAAAAGCAATGCTCCTAAAGGGTCATTGTATTATTATTTTCCAAATGGTAAAGAACAGCTAGCACTTGAAACAATAAATCAAACAAAAATATTCATCGAAAAAACAATAAGGGAACGGCTGGACATAATTCAAGATCCTTCAGAGTCAATTAAAAATTCCATAGAGGAAATGGCTGACAATTTAAATGTAGACGAAGATGAGAAATTATCTTTTAGAAGTACAAAAAAAGTATCAATAAATCTAATTGCAATGGAAACAGTGACATCAAGCGAAAGTTTAAGAATAGCATGTGAATCTGCATTTAAAACATGGCAAAATGTATACTGTCAAAAGTTGATTGTTGGTGGATTTGAGAGGAAACGGGCAGAAGAATTGTCGTTAGTTATTCAAACCATGATAGAAGGTGCAATTATAATGTCTTTAACTATGAAAAGTGATAAGCCTTTAATAGCGGTGGCCAATCAGATACCCCATATAGTCACCAAATAAAAGTTAGTAAAACTTTTTTTTCAAACAAATATTATATAGACTGGTCTATTATTATGGTAATTTTTTAAACTTTAAGGAGCATATCAATGTTATCAGATTATGAAGAAGGTTCATTCATAAAAACCCACACAAAAAAAATACTGTTCGTTTTATTAATAGGTGGATTCATGTGCATGTTAAATGAAACTGCACTGTCCATCGCATATCCCCATATAATGGTACAGTACAATATTTCAGCAGGAACTGTACAATGGTTAACCACGATTTTTGTTTTAGTTTCGGGAATTGTATTTTTAATGAGTGCATTTCTTATTCAAAGATTTAAAACAAGAAAACTTTTCTTATCATCCATGATATTTTTAATATTAGGTACGATTATTGCCGGATTTTCACCAAATTTCCAAATATTAATGATTGCACGTGTGATTCAAGCGATAGGAACTGGAATTCTGGTTCCTCTGATATTTAATTCTGTTTTAATACTCATACCACATGAAAAAAGAGGATTGGTAATGGGTTTAGTCTCATTTGTAGTTCTTTCAGCACCAATGTTCTCACCTGTACTAATGGGTTTTTTAATAGGATTTACAGACTGGCACTGGTTCTTTTTGATGGTATTCGTATTTTTCATAGTTACTACGATCATGGGAATGGTATATTTGAGGAATATCACCGAAGTCATTCACACCAAACTCGATGTAACATCTGTTATACTTGCTGCTATTGGATTTACTGGTATAATAACTTGTTTTAGTAATATGGGAGAAAATGGTTTAAGTTTAAATGTAATTCTACCATTAATAATTGGAATAATTGCTTTAATAAGTTTTATTATTCGCCAATTACGGATGGAACATCCACTCCTTGATATTAGGGTGTTCAAACATTCATTTTTCTCAATTGGGGTTTTGATAAATGTTGTAAATATCATGATAATATTTGCAATGGTGATCATACTTCCAATTTATCTACAAAATATATTAGGAACAAGTTCGTTTGTAGCCAGCCTGGTTATGTTACCTGGGACTGCTTTAGGATCATTTTTACCACTACTTTCTGGCCATATCTATGATAAAAGAGGGCCAAGAATTGTAATATGCACTGGAATAGCTATCATGTGTATCTCTATGATAATGCTATCTCATCTGTCTGAAACAACAACTCTAATAACGGTTTTAGTAACTATTTGTGTTCTCTACGTTGGATCAGCCCTGTTAATGTCTCCAAATCAAACTCATACCCTTGGAAATTTAGAATCTAAAGATTATGCTTCAGGTTCTGCAATTATGACGTCATTACAGCAAATAGGTGGGGCAATTGGGTCTAGTTTGTTTGTGAGTTTCATGACATTTGGACAGACAAGATACCTCAGTAACATTATTAATCCAAATTCCATGCAACAAATAAATGCATTACTAGCAGGTATAAACTTTTCATTTACAGTAGGGGCTGTAATGATAGGATTTACATTTGTTCTATCATTATTTTTGAAAAAGAATAATAAAACTGTGATGAAACAAGATTAATTGTGGAGTAGACTGGTCATGATAAATAAAAGCTAGGTAAAACTAAAAATTAGTAGGTTAAATTTATTCAGTCATGTAAAATCCTCCAAATATTAGGCTAAGGCCAGTATAACCATGGCTATATACTCTCCCTTTGTTTTAATTAACTCATGATACAATAAAGAACAAAATATGTTAACAGAAGTCAAGGAATGGTATGAATTTCAGAAGATCATATCAAACTTTTTCTTTTCTATAACTACATATCTAACTCCAAACAATACTTCCGAATATAAACAGCATCTGCAAAGAATCAAGTAATATCAAAACTATCAGATAAAAACAATTCACATCAAAAAATTAAGTTTAATTTAAATTCCAAGTTTAAATCTGGATGTATGTGGACAGAAGAACAAATACTGCAAATGAAACAACCAAAACTAGAGCTGCTATTCTGGCTTCACCGTTTCGATGTGATTCGGGTATAATTTCTTCTGCAGTTACAGTCAACAAAACACCGGCTGTAAATGCCAGAACTGCATATTTTACAATTAATGGTTCTCCACTTATGATGAAATATCCTAACAAAGCTCCACCTAAGACAGGCAAACTTGCAAGAAAATTTAAAATTATTCTGATATTCTGGGTCATGTTCTTTTCTTTAAATGCTGCAATATTTGCAAAACCTTCAGGAATATCGGCCAAAACAACACCTAAAGCTAAAAATAGTCCAAGTTGAATGTTTATTAAGGATCCTGTGCCTATCATAAGTCCGTCTGTAAATGAGTCAAGAGCAACTCCAATGAAAATAGCCCAAGCTGTTGTGGAATCTTCAATACCAGATCTGCCCTGAATGAAATTTATCAGATTATCAATTGTGATGAAGAAAATTCCACCCGCTGTAAATGCCAGAACAATAATGGTTGGAGAAGTGGTTTTCAGGGCTTCAGGTAACAGCACAACACTGATAACTGCTAAAATAATTCCTGCAGCAGCATGCAATGCTAAACTGTATGTGTTCCTGCTAATTGTGAAGATCTCTGCAACTGCACCTCCAACAAAAGTTCCCAATGTCGGTAGTAATGAAAAAACTAGTAAAACGTAAAATTCATTCATTTTCGATTGTCACCTGGATAATAATTCATTTTTATAACAGCACAACACATGTCAACATATTTTTTTTTAGTCTGATTCTGAATAATAATGTGGTTTTTATTTATTTGTTTTCTTGTAGGTGTTTCTGATGTAGAATAACACAATCATATGTAAAATTATTGAAAATCCAACTGATAATATTGTAACAAGGTATGAAATCTGCAAGTTTGAATAAAAAATCATCAAAGCATATAGTCCAACAGGTATTCCTAAAATTAAACTCACAAGAATTCCTGGATTGTACTCTTTGTTAACAATAGAAAAAATTACATGACTCAAACTGTTTATAATTCCAAAAAAGGGGATCCAAAGACCAATCAATGGATTTATGCTCGATAAAATTGCGAATAATGGCATTAATATCCATATAATTGGAATATTTATCCAAAAAATGTTTTTATCGTTAAGGGGATAGTCACCGTCCACAACATTAAAAACCTTTTTATTAACATAATTTTTAAAACCATTACGTGAGTGTTCCTCAAATTGGTGTAACAAGTAGATTGGAATCTGAATCCAAATCAAGAATAAAAGAGTATTTGATGGTTTGATAAAAATAAATATTAAAAGTGTCAGGACTAATGCCAATCCTAAACTTAAATTAGACCAGTTTTTGTATAGCCAATCCATGATCATTTTAACTCACATGTGTACTGCATATCTTCAATATACATTTTAGTTTCCAACAAATTAAGATATTTGGAAATTTTTTTTAAACAAAATTGTCGGGTTTGAATGAGGGGCCAAGTAATTGGATTGAATTATTCAATTGAATGTTGTAATATATTAGTCATAGTTTTATTTTGAATTTTTAACAGGTTTTGGAGGTGAATTTCCATTGTCTAATGAATTTTTACCTGTTTTCATGAAGTAAAGTCCATTTATTAGAAATATTATTCCCAGAAATAAGTGAGTATAAACTCCTGTGGAAAAGAAAAGCAACATATTGTAAATACCAAATATCAAGGAAGCCAAACCAAAAATTAATTCTAATTCCATTTTTATTTCTCCATAAATTTTCTCTGTTTTATAAGCTATATTATCCAAAAATTAAAAAAAAAATTAAGGTAAGGATCTAGGTTCTGAAGTAAAGGAAACCAACTTTAAATTTATTTCCTGCAGCATCCTTAACTGATTCTGTTGGTAAATATACTTGGTACCAAGATTGATGACTTCTGGTCTTGGTCTGTATGTACAAAGTGTTATTTTTGATCCATTTACTTGAAATTGCCAATTTTTTACCAGTGTTCAGGTTTTTCACGCTGATCTTTGACCAGTTAACACTTTTAAAAATATTTTCAGAAAATTTAAGTGTTATCTGCCCGGTTCTTGAAACGCCTGTTGAAAGGTTTTTTGGTTTAGTTGCAATTATTATTGGTTGAACAGTGTCGATGGTGTATTTTTTAGTGTAAACTGGAGAATAGTTGTTGGCCAGATCAACTGCAACGAATTTAAGAATGGATGTGTTCGCTATTTTAATGATTCCAGTATATTTTGCACTGGATGTGGTTGGAGTTTTACCATTTAATGTGTAGTAAATAGTTCCTTTTTCACTCATAGCAAGTTTAACTGATTTTTTAGAGTTGTATATGCCAGTATTTAAATTAGCACTGGCTGTAGGTTTTATTGTGTCCACATTTTTCAAAATAAAAGTTGTGTTTGAAGAAGAAACGCCACCAGGTCCAGTTACCGTCATAATCACAGTATATGAACCATTTTTTTTGTAATAATGGAGTGGATTATACAGTGTTGAGGTGGTGCCATCCCCAAAATTCCAATAACATTTATCAATGAAACCACTGGATTTGGATGTAAACTGCACCTTTGATGGTACTGTGGAGTTTATCTGATATGTGAAGCTGGATTTTGGTGCAGGATATTTAAGATAACTGTAAAAATCGTCAACATAACCTTCAGATCCTCCTGCCCAAGTCACATTTATGATGTGGTTACCCGTGTAAGTTAATGGTACGGTATATTTAATATAGCTTGAACTGGTGGTTGTGAGCTGCTGCATCAAATTACCATCAACGTAAACGTAAAATGACTGTGAAGTTCCAGATTCTCCACGACCCCAAAAGCTCATACTTCCAATATATGTAAGATCAATACTTTGAGAAACATAATTAGAATTTTGATCACTGCTAGCACTGAAATGAGCCGCTTTTGTTCCGTTGGAATTATTTACTATGGTTGTTGTTGAACCAGTATTCCAAGATCTGAAATCTCCAGTTTCAAATCCAGGGTTTAAAAATCGATTCTCTGTTACTGTAATGAAATTATTTTTAGTTATGGAACTTATACCTGCAGGATTGGTACATGTTAATGTAACATTGTATTTACCGGGTCTTATGTAGGTGTGTATGGGATTTTTATCGGTTGATGTTTTGTTGTCTCCAAAGTTCCATTTCCATGATGAAACATTACCTACGGCGGTTTCATGGAACTGAACATTAACCGGTCCAGTTCCCGATGTCGTATTACTTTCAAAGTTGGCATATGGTGGATTTGCAGCACTTACTGAACTGAAACTGGTTATGCAGAAAGCAGCAGCAAATAATATGATTAATAAATTTATTTTCTTGTTTAACATTTAAAACTTCCAATCTACGGGTTTTTTCTGAACATAATTTAATAATCCAATTTTAGGATTTCTATTAAGAAGAATTAACCAACTGTATATAAAAACATATCGATTAAATATGTTAAAAAATCGACAAATACTATCATTTCATGTTGAATTCAAGAAAAAAAGATGGGGAACTAAAATTAACTTTAAAATTACTATTGAATTTGTATTTAACTTGGAAGATCAGCAATACTCATCGTAGTTTTGGGCTAAATATATCGAATTTCATCGATATATAAATCATTATTTTAAATTTTCATTATTCAAACGAATTTGTTCTATGGTTAATTTGGCAGCTTTTTGTTCGGCTTCTTTTTTACTTCCTCCTGAACCTGAACCATACCTTTTTGAGTCAATTGCAGCGGTCATGGTGAAAACTTTATTGTGGGGCTTACCCACTTCTTGAAGTAATTCATAAACTATTTCCAAACCACTTTGATCGCATAATTCCTTTAATTCAGATTTGTAATCATAGAAAAATACCACTTCATTTTTAATATGGGGGATAACAGTTTTGAAGAGAAATTCTTTAGCCTTATCAATGCCTTGATCTAGGTAAATAGCGCCAATGAATGATTCAAAAACATCACTTACTATGGAATCTATTTCCCTCTTTGTTAACTTCAAACTTGAACCTATCTTTATATGTTTATTCAGCCCTAATTCTATGGAATAGGTGTAAAGAGCTTTTTTACAAACAAAATTTGATCGCATTCTGGTTAATTGACCTTCTGTTAAACTAGGATCCCTATTGTATAAAAACTCGGATATTACCAAGTCAAGCACTGCATCACCTAAAAATTCCAATCTTTCATAACATTCATTCAAGTTGTTTTCGTTTGAATAGGATTCATGAATAAAAGCTATTTCGTACAGGTGAATGTTGATGGGTGTTATTGAAAATTCATTTAATATTTGCATAATATCAACTACTATGGATGTCATACTTAATAAACCATTTAAAACTATCCTAAAAATAGGTAGGACTAATATAATGGTTTAAATAACATGTTGAAATATTTTCATCAGATTTCATTTATATAATATTATAGATTTACCCGTTAAAATCATGATGACTGAAACCATTTGAATGTCAATTATTTGGACTGAATTTTGTTTTGGTGGTCAACTGATTGATTTATGGATTCGGAAAGTATAATTTGTTTAAAAAATAATATATCCATTAATAGTTTATCACTTAGAGGTTACACCAATGAAAAGACATTATCAGGTGATTTTTGAGGCCATACTATCAATACTTATAATATTAGAAATATTTTTCTTAATAGTAGTGTCTATAGGATTTTTAGCAGGTTTAAATGCAAATTCAATATTTAGTTTTGGATTGTATGATGTTTCAATTGGTGTTTTGATTCTGATGGACTTTGTTATTTTCAGATTCAGACACAGAGAACGATTTGGTTTTGAATTTCTGAGGCAAAATTGGGCATATTTAATTTCAATATTCCCCTTGTTTTTCATTTGTTTCAACCTACTTGATCTTTATCAGTATGGATTAATAATTGGAATCATTGGCATAATCAGATTATTTGCCCTTTTCACTGTTTTGAAAATAATTTCAGTGCACGTACTTCAATACCCCAAGAAAACTAAACTTGACTATGCCACCATATTTTTACTGTTGGTACTACTCATAGGTTCTTATCTTTTTTTCCTGGCTGAAAAAGGTGTAAATCCAACAGTTTTAAGTTATGAATCTGCATTATGGTATGCAATTGTTTCAATGACGACCACAGGGTACGGGGATATAGTGCCTGTGACATTAATTGGCCATATACTTGGGGTTTTGTTCATCCTCACAGGGATGGGATACGTGAGTTTGGTTACAGCCACACTGGCCTACTCATTTATTGATCTTTTCAGAAAGGAAAGTAAAAAAGCTATGAATAATCTTGGAGATACTGCACACAATCTTAAAGACAGCTTTTCAGTTAATGAAACCAAGATGGATCAGGTTCTACAGAAATTAGAAGAACTGGAAAGGAAGGTAGAAGAATCAGAGAAGGAAAAATGAGTATTGTGCAAAAAAAGTTAAATTATTAATGATTATTTGATAGTATTTAATATTCCAGTCTGGACAATGTTTTCAACAAATTTCTGATTTTTTTATTAATAAATTTTTTTTAAGTGCTATCTATATTTCGTCAAACCCATCTTTATATAATATTCAGTGCCTCTGGAAAGATTCTAATCCATTGCTATGTGCTTTCATTTTTACTTTGAGAGAAAAATTAATTAAAAAATATTGTCAACTTCGTCATAGCTCGATTTAACGAAGTAAAAAGATTAAATCACTTTAATTGATTAATACAAATTCTTAAAATATCTAGTCGTGGAGATTTGTAGTTGAAGTATATTATCAAAAATAATATTTCAAATTACAAAAATTTATTCTATATTTTAAGTGATTAAAAGGATAAGCTTTATTATTCTCTCATAGTTAATTCAATTATTATTAGTATTATTATATACTAAATTAGTATTAAAATTTATTATCATTATTTTCAATGGGCACTTTCTAAAACACTAAAAAATTATAAAAATAGCATATAATTAAAAGTCCATACTCCACAGTAGTTGCATCAAATTCTTGTAGAAAACAATAAATTTCTATTCTACCGTTCTTTTTTCAACCGTAAGAACTTGCTTCCTGTAAAAAAATAGTTATGGTCATGAATTTACTCATCAAAATTAAAAACCCATGGTTTTATTGATCTATTTAAACAAAGGCCGTCCCTTTTGGTAGTAATGTATCGATATTATTATCAAAAATGCATAAAATGCCAAGAATGAGTAAAAAATCATGTATGAGCTTAGACTGTTTAAATAAATGGACTTGAAAAGATAACAAACAGCCAATATCAATCCTAGAATGATAATGATACTAATTTGAAAAATATAATAGAATTCAGTTTTATAATTTTTCAGTCTAAATCTTAATGTAATAAGAAAAAGAAGGAGTGATAATGCAAGGAACAAATTTAATAAATTAAAGATAGAAGTAACTAACAAAATTGAAAATAATATATACAAATAAATTTCCAATTTTATGCTATATTGTTTTCTAGTATCTTTTGAATTCATAATTTACCTCTTATATGAATTTTACAAATAATTTAAAGGAAGCTACCACTCTTTATAAAATCTTTTGCCTGATCTTCATAACTCTCATCAGTACATGGATTATTGAGCTCTTTTATATAAGCACTATTGATATCCCAAGTGCTGTAGCTCCAAAACATGCCGTGTATATGTCAAGTGGCGTAGCTTCAGGAACAATCACCTCAAAACCTGCTCCTGCCGTAAATACTCCAACTCATCCATAGAATTAACTCATCCATAGAATTTCATCACTCCAAGAATAAGTTTTGCCACGAGGATCATATTAATATTTTTCCAGATGCGGAAGTATTGCCTATTTGAAAGTGGCACTATCCCCCAAAATATTTCGATTTAAAATGCTTAATTTAAATTATAAAGAATTAATTATGGTACTTGACAGTTAAATCTGAATTATAGTTACGATTATGTGTTTGTGAATGGGGAGCTTACGACGAAGGAACTTTGCAGCAACAAACGAGATTTTTGAAATATTGAAATTTTTATGTAAATTATTAATTTTTTTTTTAATCACACAGTATGTCGTTTGACAATTTAAGGTCTATAAATAATATGTTACGTGAAAAACATCACAATAACATAATAATTCTTAAAAGTGTTTTTGTTTAGTTGTAAATACTAAATTATAATTAATGGATCGGAATTTAAATTAATTAAGCGTTTATTAAAACAATTTGAAACTAAGTCCACAAATTCTTGTTAAGGATGGTTGCGGTTCTTAGAATAAACAGCTAGGGGGAATTGAAAAAAATGTCAAAACAAATCACATTACTTCGGGTATTTGTAGCTTCTCCAGAAGATGTGAAAGAAGAGAGAGAATCCATTACAAAAATTATTAATGAAATGAATAAAACTTGGGAAAAAGAAAATATTCAAGTTAAAGTTGTTAAATGGGAGACAGACACCGCTCCAGGGGTAGGTGAAGATCCGCAAGATGTTGTAAATAATGGTATTGGTGATGACTATGATATTTTTGTAGGTATTATGTGGACTCGATTTGGCACTCCCACCAATCGTGCGGGTTCTGGTACCGCAGAAGAATTTAATAGAAGTTATGAGAGGCACCAAGAAGATCCAAATAGTCTTCAAATAATGTTTTATTTTAATCAAGCTAAACCAAATTTGGATGATATAGATCCAGAACAATTTATGTTGTTAAATGACTTTAAAACTAAATTAGGAGAACTTGGAGTTTATTATTGGAATTATAATGGGGCAGATGAGTTTGAAAATTATTTTAGAATGCATATAAATAGTAAAGTAAGGGGTTGGGGAAAAGAATGGGGAAATGGAACTGGTAAAATTGAAATATTTGAACCTCCTATTGAAGAATTAAATGAAAAAACAGAGATTGATGGAAGTTTTGATGAAGAGGAAGAAGAAGGATTCGTGGATTTAATTTTGATAGGTACCGAAAATTTTGAAAAATCAAATGAATCAATAATTAGAATAAGTGAAGCGATTGAAACTGTTGGCCAAAATATGGGCGAAAGAGGTGAAGAATTTAAGCACTCACAATCTCCTACTCCTAACATGAAACATGGACGAAGAATCCTGAAAAGAACGGCTGAGGATATGGAACAGTTTGTTAAACGTATAGAACCTGAAATACCTGTATTTTCTGATACCTTTTCCATAGGTATTGATTCTTTTGCACGTGCTGCAACGATAATTAATGATTTTCCCGATGCAGATAAAAATGAAATTTCAAAAGCACTTACTACAGTTCAAGAAATAAAAAGTAGCATTATACCTGCATTAGCAAGTATACAAGGTTTACGAGATACGGTTTATAACCTTCCACGTATATCTCGAGAAATAAATCTAGCTAAAAAACATATGGTATCAATATTAGATGATTTAATTAAAGAGATTGATTCATCAAAAGATCTCACATCAGAAGCAGAAAAAATACTTGAAAAAGCAGTAGTAGATTCAAAAACTAATAATTACAAAGATTCCATCACAACAGTCAAATAATGACTGAATTTTTTTCTTTTAATTCAAATTTGTCTTTAAGGGATGGCCTGTAATGATCATATCTCCCACAACCATAACAGAAAAATCCATTTTTATTAACTAAATGAAGGTTTCTTATCTTCATGGTCATGGAATGGGCATTGAGAGTGGTGGTATCATATATTAATATTTCGCTTAAAAATGCTTAAATTCATTTATAATGAATAATTAATAGTACTTATTTGTTAAACATGGATTATATTAACAATTATATTTTCGTGATTGAGGAGCTTGTGACGAAGGAACTTTGCAGCAACAAACGCGATTTATGTAATTAAGAAAATATCTTTTTAATTGTTTATAGGTTCATATTAATACATATAAAATAGTTAATAAATGGGGGGTTTATATGGATTTTCTTGGAGATTTAGAAAAGATAATTTTAGAAAAAACGAGGTTAATGGGCATAAAAATTGACTATAAAGATGTTGATGAACTTTTGCGTAAATTTATTAACGTTAAATCCAAACTTATTGATAATAAACCTCGAAAAGTTCATTATTCAACCGAGTTAAAATCAAAAATGAATGGAAAACCTTATTATGACGTATTAAAAAAAATTGAAAAAAAATTTGAGAATGGAGAAGATATCAATCCTCATTTAAGTAAGAGGGCTTTCAAACCAAATAGTCAAGATGGCATCTTAAATGATTGGGGAATACGTCATTTACATTTAAGTGATACTAAAAAAAAGCCTACTGACAAATTTTATAAAAGATCAGCTTATTTACTTATGTTTATTATTGGAAATGATTTTGTTTGTTTTTTAGACGTCCGTGCACATTCTGAATCCAAACGCGATAGTAAAGATCCATTATGGGTGCGTGATGAGTTATTAGAGATTATACAAAAAAACTGGGAAAAATTGTTAGAACCTTATGAATATAAAGGAGTTAAACCTTCAAATAAATATACTAAAGAGGAATACTTGAGATTAAGAAAGGGAGGGATCGTAACGGATGCCATAATCGGTGATAAATTATATTTCCCCCCTGGTGGAGGTTCAACTACTGCTGGTACTGGAATTTCACATACACTTCGTGCCAATGATATATTAAATACGATTTGTAGGCAATATAGAGGAATAAAGAAGGATCCTGAAAAAATTGTGAGTCAAATGGAAAAAGATGGAATAAAACCTCCTAAAAAACTCGAGTTCATTTTAATGGATGATCCGCAATATGGACTTATTTGTGTAGAGAAGAATGTAAACAGGGGATTTCCTTTGAAAATTAAACTATAAATTAGAAGAGTGAGTTCAATCCAAATCAAGAGATTTTAGACGTGTTTTTTTTTAATATTAATTTTCAAGTTTACTTTAATCATTTTTATAATTTTCAAAAACTCCTTCAAGTTCTAAGTATTTTTTGATGGTTTTGACAGGTACTGGGGGATTTGTATCGTTTTTATGTTCGTTGTAGATTGTTTTTAATTTTTCATCGAGACTTTTCAACATACATTTCACCTCCATTCCTTACTTATTATTTTTATTTGCAGTAATATATTATGATTAATATATTATTTAGTATTATCTTTTTTTTATAAAAATTTGAAAGAACATATTTAATCGATTAAAATTTTGTTTAATTCAAAATTAAAAACTTTGGCTCTTTGAAATGAAGTTTCTGCTCTTGAAATTCTTACTTCAGCTGTCATTTCATATTGAAAAAGAGATCTTTTTTTTCTTTCAAATTCTAAACTTTCTATGATTTTATCTGCTTTTTCTGTTAGTTGAAATGCTTCATCTTGAGCATCTTCAAATTCTTCTAATAAATTACTCTTTAATTTGTCTCTAACATAATAAATTAGTGCATCGGAAGTTACTTTATGAGATATTTCACCACCTAATTTGTATCCAAGTTTGTAAAGTGCTGCATTTGATATATAGTACATGGAATAATAGGATGTTACAGTTATCCAGAGTGGTGAAATTCCATTTTCAAATAAGTAATTGGCTACTTCTAGACTTTCATTTGATTTATCAATATATGCATTTAATATTCTTTCATCAAATTTTTTATTACTTTTGATTAAACCATCCCTTAAATATCCTTTAACATTATATTCTGCTTTTTTTATTCTATCAGGGCTTAACATCGTTTATCAACCTGTAATAATCTTCTATTCCAATTAGAATTATATTATTTTTCATTGCTTCATCAACAACATTGAATTCTTTTTTTTTATCCATTTTCAGGAATTCTTCAATGGAAATTGTCACTAAATGAATATCTAATGGAAGTAATGAAATTGTTCTTTCGATATCTTTAGTATTTTTATCGCAAATTACCATTAGATCTATGTCTGAATGTTGATTGGAAGTTCCTTTTGCATATGAACCAAAAATTAAAGCAATGAAGGGAAATTTGATGGAATTTAGTTTATTATATAAAATTTTGAAATTCTTATTTTTTAATAATTTTTCTCTTCTATTATATTCTGCTTCAAATATCATTGGATTCATGTTATTATTCAAAATACAATTATAAGCTTTACCAATTTTATCTAAGTTTATAATATTGGACTTTTCTAGCCTTTTAACAGCATTATATGTATTTTTATAGTCCATCTTTAATTTTTTAGATAGTTGATTAATGCTCACATTATTGATTTTGTTTTCTAAAAGGGACATTATAATTTCTACATCTTTATTTTTCATGGTAGTACCACCATAATGTTATGGTAGTATTGCCATATATATCTAATTATATTTTAAATATTTTCATCTCATACCCTGAAATTATCACTAATTAAATCGTTTAGTGAAAGTTTTTAGTTCTTGCAATTTTTTATCCAATTTTATTCATGGTAGTACCACCATAATGTTATGGTAGTATTGCCATATAGTTAGTTATTTGTCCAGTTTATCTAACACTTCCAATTCTTCAATTACTTGAGGATTGCTCATTATTTTATCTAAAAATTTATCTCTGGCTTGATTTTGTTTTTTCATTTCAGCAATTTCTTTAACTAAATCTGATACTACTTTGTCTTTTTCCTTTGTTTGTTCTACTTGTTCCTTATATTCTTTAGTTTCTACATCTCTAACTTTTGCTTGGTCTAATGATAAAAATGGTAAAACCTCTAGATAATCTTTTTTTAAATCTTCAGGTCTAAATTTCCAATATGCTTTGTCTACCGAATTTATTTTATGTCCTGCGGTGTAATCTGCAAACATTTTATCTTTTGTTGCGTTGATTATCGTACTGATATAATATTTTCTTAATGCATGAGCTCTCCAAAAGCTGTAAGTATTTGCTTCTCTTTTAAATCCTGCTTTTTGACCCATATTACGGAAATTCGTGACTACTGAATCCCTGCTCAATTTTTTTCCGTAAATATTTACAAAGATCGTATCATTATTATCTTTGATTCTTATTTTTTCATTGGGACCGTAGCATCGTTCTTTTAGATAGGTTATTATTTCTCTAGATACTTCAGGGGGTATAAATGCATGATGTCTTATGGTACGTTTTTTACGAGTTATTCGTAGGGTTATAACTTCAGATAACACTTCTTTTTCAAATTTGAATAGATCATAAACATCATCCAAGTCTTTTCCAATTGCATCTGAAGCAAATCTTAAAAATTGTTTAATTGTTAAATTTCGGGCTTCATTTTGAGCCATCCCAGATAAGGCCATCAAATAAATTAAAGCTCTTTCCCTTGGTAGACATACGCTTATCAATTTGTGGATTTCTTCTTGTGATAAGAGTTTTCCTTCATTTTCTTCCAGTCCAATGTCACCTTTTGGCAGTGTTACATTGGGAAGGTATATGAAAAAAGCATCATAAAAAGATCTGACACTATAAAAATATAGGTTAGCAGTTGCAGGAGCCAATTTATTCAATAAATAATTTTTGTAATTAACTAAATAGGTAATTATAGAACGTAATCTAGGAGGAATCGGGCCATTTTGTTCTTCTTCTGCTTCTTGAAGTAATTCACTAGGTGTTTTATTCGTTATTTCAGTATAATATCTTATTCCGAGTCTGTAGTTTACTTGAGTGCCTGGAGAAAGATTTTTTAGATCAAACCAACGGTTGATAAGTGCTTCATCTTCAGGTTTCATAGTAATATTATTATTTTTATTAGTATTAATTTTTTCCATAGTACCACCACTTTGACGATGGTACAAGTATGTCTATCCATCTATGACGAAGTTGAAATTCAAAATGCAATTACAATTTTTTTCTAGCTTAAGATTCCAAATCATACAACTTTTATTGAAACATGGTTTTTCTTACAGATGTCTATGATATACTTCGAGGAAAGGAATAAACTTGATGTGATTTTAAATCTATTTTGCAATTCGTTACTGGAATTTACACTAAATATCAAAATACCCAGCACATTGTTTTTATCATCAACAACAGGCCCTCCACTAAATCCTTCTTCTGTCTGAGCATTGGTTCCATAATAAACAGTACTAACATTATTCGGTGCTGAAGAATTTAAAACAAGCTTGAAAACATTTATGAGATTATCAATAGCCAGGTTACCATTATTCTCCTTTAAATTTGTCCCATTCTTGAATGTTTTGGATGTGACAAAGCCTGATGAAACTGATGGATTTATCACAGAATTGTTGGAGGATTGATTAGACCCATTGTTTGTAATGGGATATCCGTAAATAGTTAAGCTTTGAAGAATTGAAGGATCTTTAGAACTGATTGGAAGTGCAACAAAGTTAGAGTTGGTTGAATTGATCTTTAAAAGCGCTATATCCTGATCTGAAACTGTACTGCCAACATCTATCAAGTTAGCATAGAATTTTTCACGATTGTTTGGAAATTTCACCCGTATTACCTGGTTAGATGCTGTAACACTGACTAGGTTTTTTTGCTTTAATACTTCGGTGGTTTCATTTGCATTCATTGCTGAGTCAAGCAGACCACTATTTGAAATGTTTAGTTCAGAATTTAACTGTGGGTTTAAATTCAACATATACTCTGTAACTGCAGCTCTTTCTAGATACTTTTGAATGTCAGCACTGTCCATGGTTTTGATTGTTTGATTATCGAGTGCGTCAAGGTCTCCAACCACATGGAGTGCAGTGATAACGTAACCCTGTTCATTTACAACAAATCCTGATCCTGAATCAAGAGGATAAAATATTATGTTTACAGCAGTGGTTCTGTGTAAAAATGGATCATTTATAGTCACAACTCCTGAAACGCCATTTTCAATATAAACAACAGATCCTGATGTGTTATTTAAATCCGAGGTGGAATTGAGACTTTCAATGTATACAAATAATCCCATGGCAAAAACAATCAAAAGGATTACTATCATTATTTTTTTTATTAGACCCATTTCAGTATCCCCTTAATTAAGATGAAATTTCTTACTATATTATCACAAATATTGATTTTCAGTTTAATTCTTGATTAATAAAATTCTTTAATTAATTTATGGTTTAATCATTCTAATTCTCTTTCATTCTACTGTAACTCAAAAGCACAATGTTAACAAATTAGGGATTCATTTAGTATATATAAAATATTAAAACTAGTTTCCGATTTTTAAATTTACTAATTTATTTAAATTAAAATTACTTATGAATTCAGTTAGATAATATATAACAATCCAAAATTTCAGGAGGAATATAAAATGAGCAGTGAAGATAATTTAAAGGAAGCATTTGCAGGAGAATCACAAGCCAACAGAAAATACTTAGCTTTTGCTAAAAAAGCAGATGAAGATGGTTACCATCAAATTGCTAGGTTGTTCAGAGCAGCAGCACAAGCAGAGACTGTGCATGCACACAACCACCTCAAGGTTTTAAAGGGAATTAACAGCACCGAAGAAAATCTTAAGGAAGCCATAGCTGGAGAAGTGGAAGAGTTCAAAGAAATGTATCCTGGTTTTATAGAAGTTGCCAAGGAAGAAAATAATAAAGAAGCTTTATGGACGTTTGACGTTGCAAATCAAGTAGAAGAGATCCATGCAGACTTGTATCAGAAGGCATTGGATTCCATCGGTGAAAATGTTGAAGTAAGCTACTATGTCTGCAATTTCTGTGGAAACACAGTTGAAAAGGATGCTCCTGACCTCTGCCCAATATGTGGAGCTCCAAAGTCTGAATTCACCAAGATAGATTGAATAAAAGTTACATTCATTATTTTTTTTTAGGAATCCTTTTACGACTTATTTCTTTAATTAAAAGTAAATTAATGATTTAATATCATTAAAAACCATCAAGACAATTTTTGCATTATTTTCTAATAATTTTGTGTTTCTTTGTGGTTGTGGTATTGTATGTGCTACGTTTTATTTGGCGTTGGCTGGAGTGTGAAAATATCATTCTATGAAGGCTGTTTTTCCATTCGTAGCTAAA
>Ga0183096_1001093_pt1 | contig 25871 bp, 21 predicted proteins | sample Biomet5_FD_127791 | JGI IMG/M metagenome (GOLD analysis project Ga0183096, IMG submission 127791) | Microbial communities from bioreactor (seeded with sewage sludge) at LBNL, California, USA - Biofuel metagenome 5 (version 2) (version 3) | ecosystem: Engineered > Bioreactor > Anaerobic >... | reverse complement strand
CTGATATCTCTCTTTGAGTACTGATGTGATCGCTGCTGTCAGCGTCGTCTTGCCGTGGTCTACATGTCCTATCGTTCCGATGTTGATGTGCGGCTTTGTCCTCTCGAATTTCTGCTTTGCCATTTTATTTTCCTCCTGTTTTATTTCTTGTTTATCTTTTCTATCAAATTATCCGGTAACTTTTCAAAATGATCGAACTGCATTACATACACGCCTCTGCCCTGTGTCTTTGAACGCAGGTCTGTTGCGTATCCGAACATTTCCGACAGCGGAACAAATCCTCTGATAGCTACTGCTCCCTTGTTCATGTCCGATCCTTCGATCCTTCCGCGTCTGCCGTTTATATCGCCGATGACATCGCCCATATAATCTTCAGGCACAGTTACTTCGATCTTGAATACCGGTTCCAGCAATACAGGTTTTGCCTTTTTGCCGGCTTCTCTGAAAGCCATGGCTGCAGCTGTCCTGAACGCCATTTCAGATGAATCGACTTCATGGTATGAACCGTCATACAGTTCTACCCCTATGTCTACCACCTGGTATCCGGCTATCGGTCCGTCCTGCATCGCGCCTATGATGCCTTCTTCGATCTTCGGTATGTATTCTTTAGGTATAGTCCCACCGACGATAGCATTCTTGAACTCGAATCCTTCGCCCGGTTCACGCGGATATACCTTGATCTTGACATGTCCGTACTGTCCGTGTCCGCCTGTCTGTTTTGCGTATTTGTATTCTACATCCACAGGCTCTGTAAAAGTCTCTTTGTACGATACCTGCGGTTTTCCTACGTTCGCTTCTACCTTGAACTCTCTCAGCAGCCTGTCGACGATGATCTCCAGATGGAGCTCGCCCATGCCCGCTATGATCGTCTGTCCGGTATCTTCGTTCGTATAAGTCTTGAATGTGGGATCCTCTTCTGCCAGTTTGGCCAGTGCGACTCCCATTTTTTCCTGTCCGGCCTTTGTCTTCGGCTCGATAGCTATTTCGATGACCGGATCCGGGAATTCCATCGACTCGAGGATTATCTCCTTCTTTTCGTCACAGAGTGTATCGCCGGTAGTGGTCTGCTTCAGTCCTACAGCCGCTGCAATGTCTCCGGAGTAGACCTCTTCGATCTCCTCCCTCTTGTTGGCGTGCATCTGCAGTATCCTTCCGACTCTCTCTTTCTTTCCTTTTGTAGAATTATATACATATGATCCTGATTTCAGCGTTCCGGAATAGACTCTGAAAAATGCGAGCTTGCCTACGAACGGATCCGCCATGATCTTGAATGCCAGAGCCGAGAACGGCCCGTTGTCATCCGCTTCACGTTCTCTTTCCTCACCGGTGTTGGGCTGTACGCCCTTGATCGGCGGTATATCCAGAGGCGACGGCATATATGCTACTATCGCATCCAGCATCATCTGGATGCCCTTGTTCTTATAAGCCGATCCGCATGTCACGGGGACCATGTTGTTCGCTATCGTCTGCTTGCGTATCGCGGTCCTGATCTCTTCTTTCGTTATCTCTTCGCCTTCAAGGAATTTCACTGTCAGATCTTCATCTGTCTCAGCAACAGATTCCAGCAGTTTTTCTCTCCATTCCTCGGCAGTTTCCTTCAGCTGATCAGGTATTTCCACAATGTCGAATTGTGTACCAAGATCGTCTCTGTCATATATCTCTGCTTTCATTTCTATCAGGTCGACTATACCTGTGAAATCCTCTTCTGCACCTATGGGCAGCTGTATCGGTACTGCATTTGCCTTCAGTCTGTCTTTGACCATGTCGACGACCCTGTAGAAATCGGCACCCATGATATCCATCTTGTTTACAAATATCATTCTCGGTACATTGTATTTCTCAGCCTGTCTCCATACTGTCTCCGACTGGGGCTCTACGCCTCCTTTGGCACACAGAACTGTAACAGCTCCATCCAGGACACGAAGTGATCTTTCCACTTCAACAGTAAAATCCACATGTCCCGGTGTGTCGATAATGTTGATCCTGGTATCCTTCCATTGCGCGGTAGTAGCAGCAGAGGTTATGGTGATACCACGTTCCTGTTCCTGATCCATCCAGTCCATCTGAGCGGCTCCTTCGTGAGTTTCGCCCATTTTATGAGTTCTGCCTGTATAAAACAGTATTCTTTCTGTCGCTGTAGTTTTTCCGGCATCGATATGTGCCATAATGCCGATATTTCTTGTGTGTTCAAGCGAAAATTTTCTTGGCATCTATGTACCTCCTTTCTGCTTTTTTTCTAATTTTCGGTATCATTACCATCTGTAATGAGCAAAAGCTCTGTTGGCTTCCGCCATCTTGTGCGTATCTTCCTTTTTCTTTACTGATGCTCCTGTATTATTGGACGCATCAATAAGTTCCTTTGCAAGTTTATCCGACATGGTCTTCTCGCCTCTGGCTCTTGTATATTTTGTGAGCCATCTGAGTCCGAGGGTCTGCCTTCTGTCAGATCTTACTTCCATAGGAACCTGGTAGTTCGCACCGCCTACACGCCTTGCCTTGACTTCAAGAACAGGCATGATGTTGTTCATTGCTTCTTCAAATACTTCCAAAGCGTCTTTGCCTGTCTCTTCTTTGATCTTATCAAAGGCATCATAGACGATGGCTTGTGCAGTTCCTTTTTTCCCATCCAGCATAATACTGTTGATCAGCTTAGCGACAACAATACTGCCGTAAACGGGATCAGGAAGTACCTCACGCTTTGGTACGTTTCCTTTTCTTGGCACGTCTCTTCCCTCCTTGCCATAAATGACTTCGGGTACTCAGTTCCGGGACCGTTGCTTTCCTTCCCGGCTGCGCATGCTCCATGATTTATATCAAGGGCATATTTCCCGATCTTATACTATTTTTTCTTTGGCCTCTTCGCTCCGTATTTGGAACGTGACTGTCCTCTTTCGGCTACTCCGGCTGTATCCAGGGTACCTCTTACGATATGATATCTTACACCAGGAAGGTCTTTTACTCTTCCGCCTCTGATCAGAACAACACTGTGTTCCTGCAGATTGTGTCCGATGCCCGGGATGTATGCTGTTACTTCGATCCCGTTCGTAAGCCTTACTCTGGCCACTTTTCTCAAAGCCGAATTAGGCTTTTTAGGTGTGACCGTCTTTACCGAGGTGCATACGCCGCGTTTCTGAGGTGAGTTTACATCTGTAGCGACTCTTCTGAGCGAATTCATTCCCTTGCCCAGTGCAGGTGCTGTAGATTTTTTCTCAGTGCTCTCTCTTCCCTGGCGTACCAGTTGGTTGATGGTAGGCATTCTGTGTTTCTCCTTTCTTCTGTATGCACAGATAAATATATTCTCAGAGCCGTATGGCTCAGAGCCGACGATTAGTTTATCACAGTTTCTGCGATCTTGTCAATTCATTCGTTTTCTTTGCCGCTGTCTTCGATCACTTCGCCTGCTTCGCTGTTCACAGCAGATACCTCAGATGTATGCACGATGCCGTTGTCATCGACCAGTTCGCCTATGCCCGGCATGAGCGGATCCTCGTTCCTGCTTTCCGGCTCTTTGGAGTAATTCTCAACATACTCCGTATTGGGGCCGTAATCGACATCTATATTCTTGTATCTCTTCATGCCCGTACCTGCGGGTATGAGTTTTCCTATTATTACATTTTCCTTGAGGCCCTGCAGTTTATCGTTCTTGCCCTTTATCGCCGCATCGGTCAGTACCCTGGTCGTCTCCTGGAAGGAAGCAGCCGACAGGAACGAATTGGTCGCCAGCGATGCCTTGGTGATGCCCAGCAGTACCTGCTTGCTCTTGGCTGTGGAACCGCCCTTTTCTTCTGCAGCCGCATTGGCATCTCTGATCTCGAACTTGCTGTACATTCCTCCGGGAAGCAGATCCGTATCACCTGCATCGTCTATCTTGCGCTTCGAAAGCATCTGACTTACGATCACTTCTATATGCTTGTCGTTGATATCAACGCCCTGCAGTTTGTAAACTCTCTGCACTTCCTTGATCAGATACTGATATACGCCTTCCACGCCTTTCAGTCTCAGCAGGTCATGCGGGTTCAGAGGTCCTCTGGTGATATTGTCGCCCGCTTCGATATAGTCGCCTACTTCTACTCTGAGGTTGGCATTGAACGGAACGATGTATGATTTCTCTTCATCGCCTCTGACGATGACTTCTTTACGGTTGTCCTTGGTCGCCTCTATGGAGATCACTGTGCCGTCCGCTTCGCATATCTCGGCGATACCTTTCGGCTTTCTTGCTTCGAAAAGTTCTTCTACTCTCGGCAGACCCTGGGTGATGTCTCCCCCGGCTACGCCGCCGGTATGGAACGTTCTCATCGTCAGCTGCGTGCCCGGTTCTCCTATAGACTGTGCAGCTGTGATGCCGACAGATTCTCCGATATTTACTCTCTCACGCGTAGCCAGACTGCGTCCGTAGCATTTCGCGCACACGCCCGTCTTGCTCTGGCATGTCAGGACCGATCTGATGGCCACTGATTCTATGCCGACCTGTTCGATAGTCTCTGCCACATCTTCCATTATCTCTTCATCTGCATGGCAGAGGATCTCGCCTGTCTCAGGATGCTCTATATCCAGCAGTGATGTCCTGCCGATTATCCTGTCCTTGAGCGGCTCGATTATTTCTTTTCCGTCTCTGAATGCTTTTACTTCTATGCCCTCATCAGTGCCGCAGTCGGCTTCTCTGACGATGACATTGTGGGAAACATCGACCAGTCTTCTCGTCAGATATCCCGAGTCAGCCGTTCTCAGTGCAGTATCGGCCAGACCTTTTCTCGCACCATTGGTCGATACGAAGTAATCCAGTACCGACAGTCCTTCACGGAAGTTGCTCTTGATAGGTATTTCTACAGTCTTGCCGGTAGCGTTGGCCATCAGGCCTCTCATGCCGCCGATCTGCTGTATCTGTTTTTTGCTTCCTCTGGCTCCCGAGTTGGCCATTATGAACAGGTTGTTGAGGCCGTCAAGTGAATCCATCAGCGCATCAGCGACTTCATTGGTAGTCTTCGCCCAGATGTCGAGAACCTTTTCATATCTTTCATCATATGAAACCAGTCCGTTGTTATATGCTTCTTCATATTTGGCGACTTCTTCATCCGCCCTCTTGATTATCTCGTCTTTTTCTTCCGGTATCTCCATGTCGGAAATACTGATGGTGATAGCGCCTACTGTGGAATAATGGTAGCCCATATCTTTGATCGCATCGAGCATCAGAGCTGTATCAGTGTTGCCGTGTGCCCTGTAGCACTTGTCGATGATCTTTCCCAGAGCTTTTTTATCAATGAGGAAATCGATCTCCAGCGAATACGGATCAGCTTCTCTGTCTTCTACGAAACCCAGATCCTGGGGTATCTGCTGATTGAAGATGAATCTTCCCACAGTGGATTCCACCAGTTTGCCGCGTATATCATCCGGACCTGCAAAGCGTCTTACTTTTACCTTTGCATGAAGTCCGACATCCTTGTTCTGATAAGCCATGAGCATTTCATCGATATCGGTGAATACCATACCGTCGCCCTTTTCCGCTTCCTGATCTCTGGCTTCTGTGCCCGGATGTGTCAGATAGTAACTGCCGAGTATCATGTCCTGTGTAGGTACAGTGATCGGCGATCCGTCTTTAGGCGCCAGGATATTGTTTACCGACAGCATGAGGAATCTGGCTTCGGCCTGAGCCTCCATGGAAAGAGGCACATGGACAGCCATCTGGTCGCCGTCGAAGTCGGCATTGAACGCCGTACATGCCAGCGGATGCAGCTTGATAGCCTTGCCTTCTACCAGTATCGGCTCGAAGGCCTGTATGCCCAGTCTGTGCAGTGTCGGGGCACGGTTCAGCATTACCGGATGCTCCTGGATGACCTCTTCTAGTACATCCCATACTTCCGGATCCACCTTCTCGACTTTGCGCTTGGCGCTTTTTATATTATGAGCCTGTCCCTGCTCTACAAGTTTCTTCATTATGAACGGCTTGAACAGTTCCAGAGCCATCTTCTTTGGCAGTCCGCACTGCCAGAATCTCAGCTCCGGTCCTACTACGATTACCGAACGTCCGGAATAATCGACACGTTTTCCGAGCAGGTTCTGTCTGAATCTGCCCTGTTTGCCCTTAAGCATGTCTGAAAGGGATTTCAGCGGACGCGATCCCGGTCCTGTAACCGGACGGCCTCTTCTGCCGTTGTCGATCAGAGCATCAACCGCTTCCTGCAGCATCCTCTTTTCATTGCGTACGATTATGTCAGGCGCACCGAGATCGAGCAGTCTCTTCAGCCTTTTGTTCCTGTTGATGACACGTCTGTACAGATCGTTGAGATCCGAAGTGGCGAATCTGCCGCCGTCCAGCTGTACCATAGGCCTGAGATCAGGCGGTATCACAGGGATGACCTCCATGATCATCCACTCCGGGCGATTGCCGGAAAGACGCAGCGCCTCGATCACTTCAAGTCTTCTGACGAGCTTGACCTTTTTCTGGCCTGTGGCTTTCTTCATGTCTGTTCTCAGTTCTTCAGAAAGCTCTTCGAGATCTATATCAGCCAGCAGTTCTCTGATGGCCTCAGCGCCGGTGCCGGCTCTGAAGGAGTCATCTTTTGCTTCCTTGGCATCTCTGTACTGCTGCTCTTTAATGATGTCTTTTCTCGAAAATCCCGAACTGCCGCCTTCAAGAACGATATATGCCGCAAAATAGAGGATCTTCTCCAGGTTTCTCGGTGTCATATCCAGACAGAGGCCCATCCTCGAAGGGATCCCTTTGAAATACCAGATATGTGAAACAGGCGCAGCCAGTTTTATGTGGCCCATCCTCTCTCTTCTTACTTTGGATTTTGTTACTTCGACACCGCACTTGTCGCAGATGATCCCCTTGTACCTTATTCTCTTGTATTTTCCGCAGTGACATTCCCAGTCCTTCTGCGGCCCGAATATGGCTTCGCAGAAAAGTCCCTTCGGCTCCGGTTTCAGTGTCCTGTAATTGATAGTCTCCGGTTCTTCTACCTCGCCTCTTGACCAGCTGAGGATTTTTTCAGTGGAGGCCAGACCGATCTGCAGTGATTCAAAATTGTTCAATTCATAACTGTTCTCTTTGTTTTCAGTCATATTAACCTCCTGTTACTCTTCATCTTCTTCAGCATCTGCGTCCGCATCGATATCCTCGTCCTCATCTGCCTCATCCGGCTCGTCTTCCGCCTCTTCTTCAGGTTCATAGTCATCATCTTCATCGATGTCTTTGATATCCCTGATGTCCGTGACATCTTCGATCTCGCTGGATTCTCTGATCTTGATCTCTTTTTCGTCCTCAGTGAGTACCTTGACATCCAGTCCCAGTGACTGCATCTCCTTGATGAGCACCTTGAATGATTCCGGGATCCCCGGTTCGGGGATATTCTCTCCCTTGACGATCGCTTCATATGTCTTGACACGTCCGACGATATCGTCGGATTTCACTGTCAGTATTTCCTGCAGTGTATATGCTGCACCGTATGCTTCCAGCGCCCATACTTCCATCTCTCCGAAACGCTGTCCGCCGAACTGGGCTTTTCCTCCCAGAGGCTGCTGTGTTACGAGTGAGTACGGACCTGTAGATCTTGCATGTATCTTGTCATCGACAAGATGATGCAGTTTCAGCATATACATATAACCTACTGTTATCGGATTATCGAAATAATCGCCGGTACGTCCGTCTCTGAGACGCAGTTTGCCGCTTTCGTCATATCCGCATTCTTTCAGCAGTTTAATGATATCTTTTTCATTGGCCCCGTCGAATACCGGAGTCGAAATGTACCAGTCTTTGTACTTTGCAGCCAGCCCCAGATGCACTTCAAGCACCTGTCCGACATTCATACGCGATGGAACGCCCAGAGGATTGAGCATGACCTGCAGGGGTCTGCCGTCTTCCAGGAACGGCATGTCTTCTTCAGGAAGTATCCTGGAGATGACGCCCTTGTTTCCATGACGTCCTGCCATCTTATCGCCGACGCTTATCTTACGCTTCGTTGCCACATATACTCTGACTACTTTGTTCACTCCCGGTGACAGATCGCCGCCGTCATCCCTCGTGAACTGTTTGACGTCGACTACTATGCCTGTCTCACCGTGAGGCATCTTCAGCGAAGTATCTCTGACTTCCTTTGCTTTTTCACCAAATATGGCACGCAGCAGTCTCTCTTCTGCAGAAAGATCGGTCTCGCCTTTAGGCGTTACCTTTCCGACCAGGATGTCTGAAGATGTGACTTCGGCACCGATCCTGATTATTCCGTCTTCGTCAAGATCCTTAAGAGCATCTTCGCCGACATTGGGTATGTCTCTCGTGATCTCTTCAGGTCCCAGCTTTGTATCTCTGGCTTCTGACTCGTATTCCTCTATATGGAGCGACGTCAGGACATCATCCATGATGAGCTTCTCGTTGAGTATGATGGCGTCCTCGTAGTTGTAGCCTTCCCATGTCATGAATCCTATCAGCAGATTCTTTCCGAGTGCGACTTCTCCGTTATCCGTACTTGGTCCGTCAGCGATGACTTCCTTTTCATCTACATGTTCGCCTCTGAATACTATCGGCCTCTGGTTTATGCATGTGCCCTGATTCGACCTTTTGAATTTCAGGAGCTTATAGGAATCTGTGCCCTCTCCGTCATCTCTCTTGATCCTGATGCCGTCAGCATCTACATAGTCTACGGTTCCCGCGTGTTTAGCCAGCTGGACTACGCCTGACTCCCTGGCCGCCTTGTATTCCATACCTGTGCCTACGATAGGCGCTTCTGTTACCATCAGCGGAACTGCCTGTCTCTGCATGTTGGAGCCCATCAGTGCCCTGTTGGCATCGTCGTTTTCCAGGAACGGTATCATGGCTGTAGCCACAGAAACGACCTGTTTAGGTGAAACATCCATGTAGTCTATGCGTTCTCTGGGTACCAGGTCGATCTCGCCGCCTTCTCCTCTGCTGGCAACTCTCATGTTGACAAAATGTCCCTGAGAATCCAGAGGCTCATTGGCCTGTGCTATTATCATCCTTTCCTCTTCATCCGCAGAGAGGTACTGTATCTCTTCTGTAACTACTCCATCTCTTACGATCCTGTATGGCGTCTCGATGAAGCCGTATTCATTTATTTTTCCGTAAGTCGTCAGCGAACCAATCAGCCCTATGTTAGGACCTTCAGGCGTTTCTATTGGACACATCCTTCCGTAGTGGGAATGATGTACGTCCCTGACTTCGAATCCTGCTCTCTCTCTTGAAAGGCCGCCCGGTCCGAGAGCGGAAAGCCTTCTCTTGTGTGTCAGTTCTGCCAGAGGATTCGTCTGGTCCATAAACTGCGACAGCTGCGAACTTCCGAAGAACTCCTTGATGGCTGCCGTCACGGGCCTGATATTCATAAGTGCCTGCGGCGTCGTGACTTCTATGTCCTGTATCGTCATTCTTTCCTTGACGACTCTTTCCATTCTGGAAAGGCCGATCCTGAACTGGTTCTGCAGCAGTTCTCCGACAGTTCTCAGACGTCTGTTGCCGAGATGATCTATGTCATCCGTATAGCCGATGCCGTAATTTAGATTCAGTATATAGCTCACGGAAGCGATGATATCATCTATGATGATATGCTTCGGATACAGATCGTTCTTTCTGCGCAGCAGTTCTTCTTTGATCTCGTCTTCTTCCTGGAATTCTTTGAGTATGCTCATCAGTACCGGATAATATACTTTGTCCGGTACTCTTATTTCAGATGTATCGAATTCCACATAGTCCTGCAGATCTACGAAGTTGTTGCCGATCACCTTTGCAGTGCGGCTGTCATCATCCTTCGCATATGTCAGCACTGACCATACGCCGGCGTTCTCTATCATAAAGCCCTGCTCCAGCGTCAGCGGTTCGCCGTCAAAATTCTTATTGTCTTTTTCTACTATTATCTCACCGGTATTGGGATCGATGACATCTTCTGCGACAATGAGACCCTCGAGTCTGTTGTGGAGCCCGAGTTTCTTATTGTACTTATATCTGCCCACCTTGGTGATATCGTATCTCTTGGGATCAAAAAACAGCGAATTCAGCAGTGACGAAGCCGATTCCTCTGTGGGAGGTTCGCCAGGCCTCAGTTTTTTGTATATCTCCTTGAGACTGTCTGCCGTGGTCTCTGTAGCATCCTTTTCGAGACTCTTTACCAGTCTGTCGTCTTCTCCGAAAAGTCTGATTATCTCTTCATCCGTCTGCATTGCCAGGTCAGGATGGTTCCCGAATCTTTCCTGCTCGTAAGGCACGAAATTATCAAGTGCCCTGATAAGGGTCGTGATAGGCTGCTTCCTGGTCCTGTCGACTCTGACAGATATTATCTCATTGGAGTCCGTTTCATATTCCAGCCATGCGCCTCTGTTAGGTATAACAGTGGCAGAATACAGCTTCTTTCCCGTTTTATCGCTTTCTACATCATAATATGGCCCCGGAGAACGTACCAGCTGCGTTACTACTACTCTCTCGGCACCGTTATAAATAAATGTTCCCTTTTCTGTCATGCGCGGAAAATCTCCCATGAAGACTTCCTGCTCTTTGACTTCTCCGGTCTCATTTGTTATCAGTCTGACTTTTACTTTTAAAGGAGCCGCATAGGTAGCGTCCCTTTCCTTGCATTCTTCCTGATCGTATTTTGGAGGATCGCTTATCGAATAATCAATGAATTCGAGCACCAGATTACCTGAATAATCCTGGATAGGGGAAATATCTTCAAATACTTCCTGCAGCCCTTCCTCTATGAACCAGTCATAAGATTTTGTCTGAATCTGGATGAGGTTGGGCATCTCTGCCACTTCGTTGATCTTTGAAAAGGTTTGACGTTCTTTTCTACCCAGTTTTACGGCTTTTGGCATATTCATCACTCCTTATATGTTATCCAATCACATTGCACGGCAGCTTATAATGATAGCACAACAAGGTCAAATCGTCAATACAAAATCTCCGATTTGACCTGATTTTTTTAAGCTGCCTGCTGCGCTGCTGCTTCAGCAGGCCCTCTGTTGTTTCGCCTTCGTTTTGCGTTATGCTCCCTTACCGCGCCATACCTCAGTATGGCCTTCCGTAATATATTTTGTAATGATGCGACTTTGCCCAGTTCCATTCGATGCAGGCCACATCGACCCTGTATCCGTCTGCATGGACGATCATCCCGCTTCCGAGATATATCGCTACATGGAAAATGCCCTTATATCTGCCGTTCTTCTTGCCGCCCCAGAATACCAGGTCTCCTGGCTTCAGGCAGCTTTTACCGATAGTCTTGCCGCGGCTCACACAGTACTTATACTGTGAAGCCGCTGTGGCAGGCAGGCTCTTTTTCGCTCCCTGTCTGTAGCACCAGAGGCTGAGGTAGCTGCAGTCCGTGTAATTCAGATAGCCGCGTCTGGCCTGGCTGTATGGGTCGCCCCGCCGCGAAAGGGCCCATTTGACGATATGTCTCCCTTTGTTGGCTCTCGCGGGAGTGCCGGTGACCTTAAACACTTCACTGTAGACCGTTTTGGTGCCCATTGCAGTCTTCACTTTTACCCTGACCATGTAGCTGCCTCTGCCCAGGCCTGAAAATTTTACATACCTTGATATTTTTGTCATATTACAGGAGTGTGCGTTCACGGTCCGTGAATATGATACCCTGCGCTTCCCTCCCAAAGTATATATCCGCACATATATCTTTCTGATCAGACTGTCTGATATCACCGTACCGTTGAGTCTGTTCTGAGTTCCGCTGACCATGGATGTGCTTCCGAGTATTCTTGTACAGAACGGATATTTATTGCAGTCTGTGTATACGCTGCCCGACAAAGTGGCAGATGAGGGGACCGTAACGATGCACTGCGACCTTTTTCCGTTAATGGTCACATAGGATATCACCGCCCGGCCTGCAGATCTTGCAGTCACGTTTCCCGCCTGGCTCACAGAGGCCACAGAAGTATCCGAGGATGTCCATCTGCCCGTCAGAGTTCCCTTGTACCGGTAATAATCCGATGTGCCGGCAGCGAAAGCATTCCTGAGCTTTCTTTTTTCGCCTTTATTGATCGTTATGCCTGTATGGCTTATATATAATTTTGATACCGCGATATAGCGGAATTTTGTACTGCATATCCTGTCAGCAGAGTATGTTGCGTCCTCATCAGCTGCCGAAGCGGAAGATCTGTATACTGCACGTACTTTGTACGAATAAAGGTGTCCGTGTATCAGATTGTCTGAATCCTCCTCGAATGCGGTGTCCGGCCCTTCATAGACCGGCTCGCTCGTCCATTTTCCCGCAGTGTAATCACCTCTGAACAGCATGTATCCCGAAGCGCCTTCCGCTTTTTCCCATGTGACCTTCAGCTTCCCTGTGTCGTCAGCCGCATATGTGCATGCTGTCGGTGCAGCAGAGGTCGTCACAGAAAGGGGCTTCGCCTCCGTTCCGGCTCTCGCAGCCGTTTCTCCGCTGCCGGCATTCTCTGCCGCGTCAGCCTCACTGCTCTGCTGCTGCACGCTTTCGTCCGAGACTGCAGCCGCACTGTCCCCGTCACCTGCGGCAAAGGCAGGCAGTGCCGTCAGCGAAAACATCATTGCTGCGGCCGTTATATACGCTGTTATTTTTTTTGCCTTTTTCATTACTGAACGGTCCCTTCTGTACTGATACGTCAATTATACAGATGGTTTTTGTTGATTATATGATGTTGCGCTGATATGATCGCCGGATCGGCATGCCGCCTGATACGTGCATCATAAAAGGAGCTTCCCTCTGCCAGGTCAGCTCCTTTTAAACGATTGTCTGAAGTGTTCAGTCCTATTTCATTTCTACTACTGCGCCGACTTCTTCCAGCTTTGCCTTGATGGATTCTGCTTCTGCCTTCTCTATATCTTCCTTGATGTTTGAAGGTGCTCCGTCTACGAGTTCCTTTGCTTCCTTCAGGCCCAGTCCTGTGATGGCTCTTACTTCCTTGATGACCTTGATCTTCTCTGCTCCGATCTCTTTCAGAACTACTGTGAACTCTGTCTGTTCTTCTGCTGCACCTGCTGCTGCACCTGCTGCGCCTGCAACTGCTACAGGAGCTGCTGCGCTTACGCCGAATTCTTCTTCACATGCTTCTACCAGTTCGTTGAGTTCCAGAACTGACATTTCTTTAATAGCATCTATGATCTGCTGTTTATCCATTTCGTATTCTCCTTTTCTTGATTTATAAAATCAGTTTTTAAACCCCGCCGATCATTCAGCAGGCGCTTCTTCTTTTTTTGTATCTGCTGCCGGAGCTGCTTCCTCAGCGGGCTGTTCTGCCGCCGGTGCCGCTTCTTCAGCAGGTTTTTCTGATGCAGGTGCCGCTTCTTCAGCAGGTTTTTCTGCTGCCGGAGCTGCTTCCTCGGCAGGATTTTCTTCTGCCTTGGCATCTGCTATTGCCTTCAGAGTTCTTACTGCCTTGCTGATAGGCGACTGGATGCTGCCCATGAATTTGGCGATCAGTGTATCCCTGGAAGGTATCTTGGCTATCTGTTCGAGTCCGGACGGATCATAATATTCTCCGTCTATGATCCCGCCTTTGAACTCCATTTTCTTGAAGTCCTTGATCGCATCTGCAAGAATTCTTGCCGGTGCTGTGGGATCATCATAACTGAGTGCGAATGCCGACGGTCCTGTAAGCACCTGCTCCAGTTCTTCATATCCTGTTCCTTCAAGGGCTCTTTTTACCAGTGTATTTTTGTAGACGGTATAATCGACATCAGCTTCTCTGAGATCTTTTCTCATTTTGTTGGCCTGCTCTACAGTTATCCCTATGTAATCGATGACTACTGCAGACTGAGCCTTTGTCAGCTTTTCTTTGATTTCATCGATTATGACCTGCTTTTCCTGAAAAGCCGCTTTTGCTGTTTCGCTCATGCGTTTGTCTCCTTTCTGACAAGTCCGTACATGCTTGTCTTTTCATGGTCGGTACTCCATAAAAAATCCCTGCTGCATAGACAGCAGGGACGATATTCTTATATCGTACCTCGGCGGGGAATTAAGCTTTCGCACCCGCTGTCTACGGTTTTGTTTTCATATTCTTTTAACGGGGTCTTATCTGTCAGCCGCCTACTCTTGCAGTATTGACTTTGACTCCGGGTCCCATCGTCGATGCGACCGTTATGCTCTTGAGATACTGGCCTTTCGCTGCCGACGGTTTTGCCTTTATTATTGCATCCATCAGCGCATTGAAGTTTTCTTCCAGTTTTTCTTTTCCGAATGAAGCCTTGCCTATCACCGTATGGATGATGTTGGCCTTATCGAGACGATACTCTACTTTACCGGCTTTGATATCGGCGAGAGCTTTTTCAAGATCCATTGTTACTGTTCCCGATTTCGGGTTAGGCATGAGGCCCTTTGGTCCCAGCACTTTACCAAGTCTTCCGACAACGCTCATCATATCAGGTGTTGCTACAACGGCATCGAAGTCGAACCAGTTCTCTGACTGGATCTTCTGAGCCATGTCTTCAGCGCCGACATAATCTGCGCCGGCATCCTCAGCCTCTTTGGCCTTGGGTCCCTTTGCGAAAACCAGTACTTTTGTGGTCTTGCCTGTTCCATGAGGCAGTACGATGGCACCTCTTACCTGCTGGTCTGCGTGTCTGCCGTCTACGCCGAGTCTTACATGGACTTCTACAGTCTCATCAAACTTTGCTCTGGCTGTATCAACGACCATGGCGAGTGCTTCGCCTGTTTCATAAAGTTTTGCTTTTTCGATTTTTTCAGCTTCCGCTCTGTAATTTTTACCTCTTTTAGGCATTTCTTACCTCCCTGTGGTACATGCGGCCTTCGGCCTCCCACTTCTTAATCTTCAACTACTATGCCCATGCTTCTAGCCGTTCCGCATATCATTTCAGTTGCGGATTCGATATCAGCAGCATTGAGATCGGGCATCTTTGTCTGTGCTATTTCCTGAGCCTGAGCTCTGGTCACTGTAGCCACTTTTGTCTTGTTCGGTTCGCCTGAACCGCTCTTGATTTTTGCGGCTTTTTTCAGCAGCACTGCAGCCGGCGGTGTTTTGCATATAAATGAAAACGACCTGTCTGCATATACAGTGATTACTACCGGGATTATCATTCCCTGCTGATCCTGTGTCTTGGCATTGAACTGCTTGCAGAAGTCCATGATGTTCACGCTCTTCTGTCCCAGTGCCGGGCCTACCGGTGGTGCCGGTGTAGCTCCGCCTGCGGGTATCTGCAGTTTGATATAGCCATCGATCTTTTTGGCCATTCCTGTTTCCTCCTTTCTGTCAGATTTTATCTATCTGCGCAAATTCGAGTTCCACCGGCGTATCTCTGCCGAACATGGAAATCTTTGCTTTGACAGTTTCCTTTTCTTCGTTGACCTCTTCCACTACTCCCATAAAACTCTCGAACGGTCCGTTGATGACCTTGATCTGATCGCCGGGATGAAGGTTGAGATCTATATGTATCTTTTCTATGCCCATGCGGCGCACTTCCTCTACCGAAAGAGGAACAGGATCAGATCCGTGCCCGACAAAGCCGGTAACACCCTCAGTATTCCTGACAAGATACCACGATTCATTCGTAACTATCATCTTTACTATTACGTAGCCGGGGAACATCTTGCGGGTCTTTATCACCATGTGTCCGTCCTTGGGCTCCGCTTTATCTTCAGTAGGAACAACTATCTGCAGGATCAGATCCTGCATCCCTCTGCTCTCTACAAGCTTCTCTATATTGACTTTAACCTTGTTCTCATGGCCTGAATATGTGTGCACCACATACCATTTCGGTGTACCGTCGCCTCTGAGCCCTTCGTCTTTTTTAGGAGATACAGTGTTCTTTCCTATCTCAGTCATTTTCTATCCTCATTAAATGGTTATTCCCAGCAGTCTTGAAAGTATTGCAAGGAAGCCGGTATCTATAGCATAGAATGCCGCAGCAAAAAATGCGCAGGCTATAAGGACAAGCACAGTGTATGAACCCAGCTCTTTTCTGGTAGGCCATACTACTTTTTTCATTTCCAGTCTTACGCCCTTGAAATACTCTCTCAGGCCCTTCTTTTCTTTTTTGTTCTTGTTCTTGTTTGCGGTCTGCGCCTGTTTTCTTTTTGCAGCAATTTCTTTGCTGTCACGGACTGGTTTTTTCTTTCCGTTGTTAGCCATTATACGCTCCTCTTACTTTGTCTCTTTATGAAGTGTATGTTTCTTGCAGAACGGGCAGTATTTTTTCAATTCAATACGATCGGGGTTGTTGCCCTTATCCTTCACAGTATTGTAATTTCTCTGTTTGCACTCTGAACAAGCAAGTGTAACTTTAACTCTCATTTTTCTGGTCCTCCGTTAACTTAAATTAGAGCTCAAGCAAGCTCTGTAAAGTAAAATCCCATAAAGTCGCTTAATAAGAATACATCAGGGCCAAGTCAATGTCAAGAACGAATTATTTCCAGATCGCTTGTCCGCCGCTGCAATCAGAGGCTCCCGCAGTATCTGCAAAAGAAAAAACCGGCCATACGGCCGGCTTTTCGGATAAATAGATTCTCACGCATTGGGGTAGTGGTTATCTTATGGTCACATCTTACATCATTATTTCCACTTGTGCGCCATTTCGCACGAACGGCACGATTTTACACATAAATGGCATGGACATAAACCAAACCCCGATATCAATAAATCAAATCTCAGCCCCATGACTTCTTAAGTATTACCCAAGGGTCATGACCGGTAAGGAAATATTTGGGGTCCCATCCGTCCGACAAGACTTTTAACTTGTTAAAACTGTCGAATGCCTCCCAATGATCATACACTACGCTGTTAAAAAGATACGGACTCATATTATCCGGTGCAGGGGTAATGTCAACAAATTTTCCATCCAAAAGCTGCATCTTTGTCTGCTTGGGGAAAAGACATATATTCATATGCGGCAAGTCTCCTGTAATAATAAAGCGTCCTTCTTTCGTTGGTACAATTATTGCCATGCTTCCCTTAGTATGTCCCGGTATTTTATAAAGTTCCAATCCATTTGGAAGTCTTATATCGCCATCGAACATATATATATTTTTCAATACTTTCATATCTCCGGGTGTCCTTGCATCAAAATCGCTTCTGACCTTTTGGCCCGGCACCTGATATAAAAGATTAATATATTCATCTCTCTGGAAATATGTCTTTGCTTTCGGGAAAAGTGCCAGTGCTCCTGCATGATCATTATGCAAATGAGTATAAATCACTGAATCAATATCTTCAGGCTTAATATTGTATTCGGCAAGAGCATCCAATACAAACTGATTTCCGCCTTCGGCTTTATACCCGCCCCAGGCACACCCATCAACAATGTTATCCTGATGGATACCAGCATCAACCAGTATCGTTTCCTCTCCGTTTCTGAGCAGGAACCCTATATACGGAATATCGATCATTAAATCCGGATCGAGTCCTCCGCACATTACACCTTTTGGAACATTGATTTTTCCGTAATATAACGATTTGATCGTCCATAGTTTGTTATCCATGTATTGCCTCCTTTTTTATGCTTACCGCTTCATACATGAGTATTCAATATATTATTTTGCGTCAAGCGCATTAAGCACTTTCTCAGGCGTTATTGGAAGGTCATCGATACGTACACCAATAGCATCATAAACCGCATTTGCAATAGCAGGCGGCTGAGGATTTGAACTCATTTCTCCAAACCCTTTGGCTCCGTAAGGTCCATTAGCATCCGGCATTGCTACCATTACCGTCTCCATCTCGGGGCAATCCATTGTTGTAGGAACGATGTAGTCTGTGAAGTTATCCTGTTCAATATCATCGCATGGATAGTAAGGATATAGATCTTCCATCAGCGCCATCCCTACACCCATAATAGCTCCGCCGTCTATTTGTCCTTCTGTAAGCATCGGATTGACGCAAGTCCCTATTTCATAACCGCTCTTCATGCCGATGACATCAACATATCCTGTCTCAGTATCTACTTCCACATCTGCTACACACACTGCATATGCCATTGCTGCCGCAAACTCGCATGCGCCTGTCTCCGGATCTGTAGGCGCCGGAGGACAGTGCAGATACGCGCCATTACCTATGATATAGCCGCCGCCCCAGTTGGATGCAAGACCTACACTCGCATAGTCTGTCGTTACCTCAGGGTCACCTTTCTTAGATATCTTTGTGCCTTCTAATACTAATTCATCAACAGGCGTCTCTAACAAACCTGACGCAAATTCAAGTACTTTCTGTTTGAAATCCTTAGCCGCATTTACAACTGCATTGCCGCATATAAAGGTTACTCGGCTTGCAGCTGTATCTGTACAGAATGGCATATCATCAGTACTCGTGTTATGTAAAGCAATCATATCAATGTCTATGCCGAGTTCTTCAGCCGCGAATTGTCTCAGAACTGTCTTGGCTCCCTGTCCATAATCTACTGCTCCAACCATCAGATCTATAGTTCCGTCAGCCTTCATTCTGATGCTGGCCTGATCTGGATCTCCGCCACCCTTGAAACCTGTCGGGTGCATTACTGCAGAAACACCTCTGCCTTTTTTTATCATAATTGCTACCTCCTTCCTATTTGGAACTCATTGTCTGCAGTTCCGGTGATAGTTTTTCTCCGGCCAATTCTGCAGCTGCCTGAAGAGTTTCAATGATTCCTACATCATGCATCTTCTGCTGTGTAGCGCTTATCGCTCCTTCTTTCCATGCATTTTTGAGTCTTAGTTCCCATGGTGACATATTGAGTTCTCTCGCAATTTTATCCATATGAACTTCCATAGCGAACTGACCTACATTTATACCAAAACCACGCATCGATGTAGCTACCTGCTTATTTGTAAATACGCAATAACCGTCTATATGTACATTTGGCACACTATACGGCCCTACTATTGTAAAACTGCTTTTGTCTACCGCATATGGACCATAACCGGCATATGCGCCTGTGTCATGGATGATTTCAACCTGTCTGGCGACTATTTCTCCATTCTTTTTCACTCCGTCTTTGATATGGAACTGCCAGGCCCCTCTCAATTGAGAGCAAACCATCTCTTCTTCTCTTGTCCACTTCCACTTGCACGGCCTATGAGTTATCAATGCCATCAAAGCAGCGATGTGATCTGAATGAAGGTCGTTTCTGCCACCGAAACCACCTCCAACAGTTCCTCCGATCATATCGATTTTATTAAAAGGCATCTGAAGTACACTTGACATCATTCCCTGATGGAAGAAGATACCTTGAGACATAGTGTACACTTTCAGCCTTCCGCTCTCGTCGATATCACCGATAGAACAGTTTGGTTCCAGCATTGCATGTTCCTGAGCAGGCGTAGAATAATCTCCTTCTATGATTACGTCCGCTTCATTGAATCCCTTCTCTATATCACCGACACGCACTTTCCTTACTGTCATGCCCTCTTCGAATTCCCAAAGATTTCCCTCCGGACGTATCTTTTCTGCATCAGGCTTCATCGATTCACGCGGATCATATATCGGCTTCAGCTCTTCGATATCGATTTTTACTGTTGAAAGAGCATACATGGCAGTATCTTCATCTACAGCCGCAACAGCAACTATCGGCTGCCCCTTGAACCTTATTTCATTTTCAGCCAGTACCGGCTGATCTGGATAAAACCCATATATATTATTCGGAACATCTTTGGCAGTCGCTACTCCATATACACCTTTGATTTTTTTTGCTTCTGTTACATCAACATTCAAAATCTTTGCTCTGGAGACACTGCTTCTCCGAACTTTCACTGTAAGCATGCCTGGCAAAGATATATCATTAACAAATGTTGTTTTCCCAGTAACATGACCAAGGCTATCATATCTTGGTATCCTTGCTCCTACATATTTGTTCATTATTGATTCACTTCCTTTCTAAAGGTCTCCATAAGTCCCTTTTGAGGCTTCAAGCACAGCATCTACATACTTCGTATATCCCGTGCATCTGCAGAGATTACCTGACAATGCATCCTTGACTTCCTCTCTCGTAGGATGTGGATTCTTATCAAGGAATCCCTTTGCTGCCATCACAAACCCAGGTGTGCAGTGGCCGCATTGAGGAGCGCCCATTTCAATAAATGCTTTTTGTATAGGATGCAGCTTACTGCCCCTGTTCAGTCCTTCAACTGTCAGTACACTTTTATCTGCAACTGTCATAGCCAAAGTAATGCATGATTTTATCGCCCTTCCATCTATCATGACAGTACATGCTCCGCAATCACCGTGGTTGCATCCGCATTTCGGACTCATTACTCTTAATTTATCACGTAAAACATCCAACAATGTTGCATCGGGTTCAATAAGAACTTCCACAGGTTGGTTGTTCAATGTAAACTTTAATATTTCTGACATTATTCTCACTCCCTTCCTGCTGAGCTAAAGGCATGCGCCCGTAATTATTCTCTTAACAACGACTTTCATCACTTTTTTTCTATATGCAGCAGTTGCCCGTTTATCATCTATCGGAGAAACCTCTGCCGCTGCTGCCTCTGATGCAGCTTCTATGATGTCTTCCGTAACTTCTTTGCCTTCAATCATTTTTTCGATTTTTTTAAGACGGAGCGGAGTCGCCGCAACCGATCCTACAGCAATACGAATCGAGCTGCATTTATTGCCATCCATCTCAGCTACAGCCGCCCCATTTACAACAGACAGCGTTTCAGCTTTACGCCGTCCGACTTTTTCGAATTTTCCCTTTCCCTTATATATAGGGATTATTATTTCTTTAAGTATCTCTCCCTGTTTGATAACAGTTTTTCCCGGTCCGGTAAAAAATTCATCTAAAGGGACCTCTCTGGTTCCATTCTTTCCTGCAAGAACAGCTTCCGCGTTCATTGCGATCAGAGGAGGCACTGAATCTGCTGCCGGAGATGCGTTCATTACATTGCCTCCAAGGGTAGCTGCATTCCGCACCGTAAGTCCGGCTAAATTTTCAATAGCTTCTTTTAGAACGGGGATTTTGTCGATTGTCTTATCCTCCAGGATATCTGTCATTGTCGTGCACGCGCCAATACGTATCCTTCCCTCTTCGGTCTTGACGTAGGACATATCCAGTTCTCCAAGATAAATAATGTTACCGTCTTTAGCATGCGGGTCATAATTGTCATACCACCCGCTTTTTTCAGGCCTGCTGTTGATCTTAGCGACCACATCAGTGCCTCCTGCCAATAAAATGTTTCTCTCACCCGAATTAGCATTGAGAATGTCTAGGGCTTCATCGAGAGTTTTCGGAGCATAATATTGCATATTACTTACACCTCCTCAGCAAAATCCTTTGCTTTTTTTATCATATTGTGATCTGCAATATGACTTGTTAACAGATATTTTACATATCCATTAACAATAATTAATAATTTGCCTCTAATGGTCATACTGTGATCTGCAATACGGCCAAACAATAACTTTAATATTATATATAGCAATTAACATGCCACAATTTTATTAATAATAAATTTCTTTCATATGCAGTTAATTTCTTTATTAATTAATTGCCTCCCCTTTTCTTTTGGCAGATTTATTTAACAATTGTGTATATTATGGATACTTAACCGTTTACTTTGTAAACACCAAAAAATAAAAACACCCTTTACGGATGCTTCCTCGCCGCGTTTCGATCAGTTCTGCGTCTCACCTATTCCCCAAACCCATATTCCTTCAACTTTTTATAAAATGTCTTTCTGCTTATCTGCAGACGTTCTATAGCTTTTGTTTTATTGCCGCCGCTTTCCACCAGTGCATTTTTTATCATAGTTTTCTCAAGAGTCCTTATATGTGCAGGCATATCAACTGATATGTCGCCTTCTTTAAATATCTTTTCACCATCAACATCAAGCCCGGAGGCTTCTTCATTCATATGCAGCGGTAAATGCAACGGCAATATTACATTATCGCTCATAATGATGCCATGCTCTATGACATTGCGAAGCTGTCTTATATTTCCCGGCCACATCTGCTGTGCCAGAATTTTTTCAACTTGCTTTGATAGTTTTGCATTCTTTCCGTATTTATTATTGAAAAGTCTTACAAAAAAATTCGCCAGCGGAATGATCTCTTCAGGGCGCTCTCTTAACGGCGGCACCTTCAAATTTACAACATTCAGCCTGTAATAAAGATCCATTCTGAATTTGTGCTCCCTCACAAGCGTTTCTAACGGCCTGTTGGTAGCTGCAATTATTCGAACATCCACTTTCTTGACTTTACTCATACCGACTGTTGCTATTTCCATATTCTGCAAGAATCTAAGCATCTTAACTTGTGCAGCATTTGAAAGTTCGCCTATCTCATCAAGCAAGACAGTACCGCCATCTGCCATTTCGAAAATACCCTGCTTGCCGCCTTTTACTGATCCTGTAAACGCACCCTCTTCATATCCAAACATCTCGCTTTCCCAAAGCGTCTCTGGTATCGCACCGCAATTAACTGGTATAAAAGGTTTATCCTTTCTATCGCTGTTTGAATAAATAAGATTTGCAACCATCTCTTTGCCTGTGCCGTTTTCACCCTCAATGAGCACTGTTGTAGGTTTTTCTGCCACCTTTAATGCAGTCGATATTATTTCTTTAAACTTAGGATTCAGGCATATCATTTCCTGCGGTATCTTATTTATATGCTTTTCATAATAACTTAAAAGACTGCTTTTTTGTTCAATTTCAGCATTGAGCATTTTTATATCTGTGACATCCTGAATGATTAATATTCTGCCTCTGGCCACATGAAAACTATCTATTACAGGCAGCAGCGAAATCTTTACATCAACTGCATCTCCTGCAACATTCATCAATGTATAATCTTCTTCCCGTACTTCAGAATGCTCTTCTTTTAATATGGCGCTGATCATATTTTTCATATGTCTGTTTCTTATAGTTTCCCCTAAAGCTATACCGTATGTATTGATAAAAGCAGGATTGGCATAAGATACCATACTATTTTCATCTATGTAGGCAACGCTTTCCTTCAAATTATTGAATATGGAAGTAAGCAGCGTGTTGATAGATTTTGCCTCTTTTAATTCTATGCTGAGATTTTGCTTTTCATTGTATGCTCTTACTAATGCTACTGAACCGAGTATCTCCTTTTTCTCATCGATCAAAGGTTTGTACAAAGGCATTACTGTCGCACCGCTGTATTGGAAATACAGCGGCCGAGCCGAATTGGCCATATCACCATCAATATCAGCTGTTATCAATGTCTCAGGGAATGATACCTTGACATCCTCCCCGATCAGATTTTCATCATCTTTTTCTGTAACGGAATGGATGCGTTTCCATTCATCATTATAGAAAGCTATTCTGTTTTCACGATCAGTGGCAAATATACCTACATCAAGACTATTTAATATGCTTTCGACATATTTTACATCCTTATACAAAATCGCTACTGTTTTTCTTGTTGAAATAACTCCCTGATATTTTCCTGTGTCATCAACTATTATTATTGGAAAATCAATAGTTTTACCTGCAGAATCAAGAATCTTTTCTACATTGCTCCTGCTTTCAGCAACTGTGAAATTCTTATACATTAAATCAAATAAACGTACATGCTTGCCGCTGTTGATCATGATATCATCATGAGCTAAATAGCCGCAGGGAATATTACTGCCGTTGACTGCAATAACATAATCCAAAGAAGCAATATTCATATCACATGTCAATTCATCAAAATAGCCATCCTGTGCAAACATTTCAACTTTTTCATTGAAAAGATCCAATATTTCCATATTTCCCCTCCTGCCTGCGATATGTACGCAACATTATTATATCACTGTTTACAAAGTATACAAGCGCTAACCCCTGTTCATTCTCGTACGCCTCTTAAACGACTGGTTTTTCTGAAGTTTATACAATCAGCTTTTTTGGCATGTTAATTGCTTTAATAATTAAATAGGAAATAAATTATAAGCTTCACAGAAAGGAGTGTCCAATGTCCGATAAATTAAGTACTACAGGTGATCAATTCATAGCAGAGACTTTGAAAAAAAATGGGGTTACACATGTTTTTTATCAAGAACTTGCTTTTTACTTCACCACGAAGATTCTTGAAAAATATGGCATTAAGCATATACTGACACATTCCGAAGGAGCCGCTGGTTATATGGCTGACGGCTATGCCCGTGCCTCCAAAAAACCCGGTATATGCATGTCTCAGGCTATAGGATCGGCAAACCTTGCTGCATCTATACATGATGCATGGCTCGGAACATCTCCAGTCATAGCCTTGACAGGATTTAAGTGTAATTCTGCATTGCAAAAAAATGGATATCAGGATTCTGATCATAGAGCTCATTTTTCCGGCGTTACAAAATATAATGAGCAGACATTAAACCCCCAGCAGTTACCTCATCTTTTACGGCAGTGTTTTCGAGAAGTAACGACCGGACAGCCTCGTCCTGCTCATCTTGATGTCATAGGATATGCAGGCGAAATGGCTGAAAAATCTGTCATGGAAGATATCGCACAGACGAGCGACGATTACGGCCAATATCCTTCAGTGCGTTTTGCAGGCGACGAACAGCTGGTACTGCAGGCCGCCAAAGAAATAGATGCTTCAGAAAAGCCTGTTATCGTTGCCGGCAGAGGTGCACGAATATCTGATGATGGCTCGGAACTATATAAATTGGCAACTAAAGCAGACATACCCGTATTAACTACACCTGACGGCAAAACGATTATAGATGAAACTGACGATATTTGGGCAGGAGTAGTAGGAGGATACGGAATGGATTGTGCAAACAAAACTGCATCCGCTTCAGATCTTGTTATATATATAGGCTCCATGATATCCGATCAAACTACACTCGCTTACACAGCTCCTTCGAAAAATACACGTATCATCCAAATTGATATCGAAGGAACTGAATTAGGTAAAAATTATCCTAATACACTGGGAATAATGGGCGACGCTGCCACAGTTATGAAACAGCTCAGCAATGCTGTAAGTAATAAAAAACGTAACAGTTGGCGAAAAGAGGTCAAGGCATTTGTTGCTGACACTTTGAAAAAACAGGATGAAAAATCTCGCATCGACGGCCCAATCATAGAAACTGCGCGTTTATGCAGGGATCTTAGCGATTCGCTTCCAGATAATGCTATTGTAGTTGCAGATACCGGCTGGTCTGCAACCTGGGGCGCAACCTGGCTGCGCATGAAGCCCTCTCAGCTTTTCATGCGTGCTGCAGGATCACTTGGATGGGCATACCCCGCTTCGCTAGGTGCAAAATGCGCTTCACCTGACAGACCTGTAATATGCTATGCCGGAGACGGAGCTTTTTACTATCATCTTGTCGAAATGGAAACTGCCATGCGATATAACATTGATACAGTAACTGTAATTAACAACAACAGCCGCATCAACCAGTGCATACCTTATGTAGGCGAAGCATATACAGGACAGGCAGATGTATATGAAAAGTACAAACAGAAGGTAACGTTCAACCCTGGCAGTTTTGCAGACATTGCTTCCTGTTTCGGAATCAATAGCATAAAAGTCGAAAAGGCTTCAGATATAAAGCCTGCGATACAATCAGCTATCGATTCAAAAAAACCGTCACTAGTCGAAGTCATTACGGATAAGGGAAGCGCACCGCTCCCGGCTCTTGAGTGATCCCCACATCTTTTTAAGTCGCGATAATGGGCATATATCAATTATTGATATATGCCCATGCAAAATAAAACTCATTATTAATACATTTTCTGAAGGGCAGTTTAACTGCTCTTCAGTTTTTTGTCCATAATGGCATAGTATCAATGATCTGGCTGCTGATATTCTCATGCTTATACAGCAACATTCAAAATGCGACCCATGATAATGATTCTGACACTGTCCCCTGCCGTTCAAAACCAATCATGACCACCCTTAAAAAGGGTGGTTTGCTCCAGGGCTATAAGCCCCGGATTACCAGCCGGCGTCTCAAGGCGCTGGCTTTAACTTTGTTCAAGCCACATTGCTCTTGCCACTTTGGCTACCCC
>Ga0183096_1001087_pt1 | contig 25936 bp, 23 predicted proteins | sample Biomet5_FD_127791 | JGI IMG/M metagenome (GOLD analysis project Ga0183096, IMG submission 127791) | Microbial communities from bioreactor (seeded with sewage sludge) at LBNL, California, USA - Biofuel metagenome 5 (version 2) (version 3) | ecosystem: Engineered > Bioreactor > Anaerobic >... | reverse complement strand
CAGCGGTGTTACGATTATTCCTGGCGCAATATCATTTATGCGGGCACCGCGTTCTCCCCAGCGAACTGCTTCATACATTACGCGCTTTTCATTTGCCCGTTTCGACAGCTGGTATGCATGCAGCGTGTTTTCAATATTCTCAGGCTGCAGAAAATCGAGAGACAATAGTTCCTCTGTCTCTGTCACCGCCAAAGCTCTGTCCTGTTCTGCCGTTAGCGCCGGCATACGAAAACCCGACTGACTGGATATCTGTATTCCTGTCCCGCCTTCTGCGATCACTTTGCCTGTTTCTTCCATAAGCACTGCACTTCCATAAAGATCTACCCTCAATATATCTTCAATAGATGCCTGACTCGGAGACATTCCTGCAGCATTTATAAGCATCTTGATCTCACCATACTCCCGGCCTCTTTTTATCATGCTTACTATTGATTTCCTCGATGACAGATCCATTGCGACTGCTTCCGCATCGAAGCCTGCGTTATTCATTATATCTGCAATAGCTTGTCCGTTCCTTTCACTTTTATCACCAATTATTATCTTTTTTCCGGAACCCATCCTTCTTGCTATAGCCATGCCTATCTGACCCGCACCTGCAAGCAGCATTACCTAAGGAGGTTTATACTATGAAAGTTAAAGCATATCTTCAGGTCATCATGACCATCGATACAGAGAATCGTGCTGCAGCAGCAAAGGTTTATACTGACTATCGTCAGCCTTTCCTTGATACTATTGACGGTGCTCTTACAAAAGAACTTCTGATAAGAGATGAAGACGTTCAGGTAGTACATGGCTTTGACAGCATGGAACATGCACAGGCATATCTCAATACACCGCTGTTTAAAGAAAAGGTTGCTCCTGGTCTCCAGCCTACATGGTCTGCAGATCCTGACATCAGATTTTACACAGTTGCATAATTAACTAGCTGCCGTTCAAATTACTTTTTGAGCGGCAACTTTTTTAGGACATATCCCGAGGAGCCCGATCATATCAGCTTCGTCATACATCTTTGCAATGCTGAATGATAGTCTTAGAAGCATTGCCGCATTCCCATAATCTCCATCGGCATACATATCCTTCACCATCTCGATGATGTTATCATCCTCATCATCCTCAAAGCAAAGCTCAGCCATCGTTTCAAAAGATACTGCGATATCTCCTGCGATCTTCTGGATGACTCTGCAGTCTTCTTTGGGTCTCTGCACTCCTAAAGCAATTGTCAACATCATCAACAAGCAACATTTCTTTTGCTCCATCGTACGGTAACTCATACTCAGCATCAGGCATATAAGAAACAGCTGATTTTACTGGCTTCACAAGCAATCTGTCATCATAAATTCCACCGACGATCTTACCCTTATAATAGAGAATAAATTCTCCCATCATTGCTTTATATGTTATATCTTCCAGATCGTTTAACTGTCCTAAGATAAATTCTAAGTAATCTTTGCTTGATGCCATACCTTCTTCTCAACTTCCAATTTGTATATTTCTATGAAACAATTATATCATAGCCAGGCAATACCTCACAATGAATGTGCGATTGCATGTATCGTTTAAGCAGTCGGCTGCACTCCTCGCTTCGCTTCGGGCAGCCTTTGCATGAGACCTGCCGCGATTTGCTTCGCAAATCGGGCTAGGACTCCATTAAAAAAATCTCTGAAAGGCCTGGGCTTCAAATCAGGCCGTTTCAGAGAAATTATTCAACAATGGTCGTACGATTGTCGTAATTGTCGTATTTTTTAGCTTACCATCGTTGAAATTTCAACGATAATTAGTCCAGTGGCTTCCGCGACTCAGCTTCGCACTGCCTCGATCATCAATAGGTTGCAGTACTCGCTTCGCTGCATTTGCCAATCGCCTCGGCAGCAAACCCGTTTGCTGTCATCCTCGGCCGTAATCGCTGCGGGCCTGCTTTCGCAGTCCCTTGCTCTTACTCGATTGGCTTCATCGTCGGGATGACGGCCATGCTTATAAACTAATCCTATATACCTCTATAACATTGAAATATAAAGGCATCAGATCATCTGCTGTTCTCCACATCTCTAAATAACTCTCTATGTATCGGGGTGAAAAATAACACTTTCAGTAACACCAGTAACACAGCAGGAACATAAGCATTATCATCTAGTACTTGCAGATTTTCAACATTTCATAATACGCCTGCTCAACCACTGCCTTGAACCCATCCTCTCTTTCTTGCTCTGATAGCCCGGGTTCTTCAATGTATATCGTACAGGCATCCGCAATTGTTTCAAGATAATATCTTTTAAACACCTCATCTGTACAAAATACAGCAAACTTGGAATAGTATGATTCAGATACAGCGTATAATTCTTCTTTTGTAATCAAGCCCGACAAGTACTTGTCTATTTGTTTGATTAACACATTACAAAATTCTTTTGGTGTTGGGGTATGCATATTTTCACGCTCCACTTCTATATCAATTCTCCATCTGATCGCAGTACTGTTGGAGAATACTATTTAAATCGTCTATTGTCTTTCTGATTTTTTTTGAAGGACTTCCTTCATCTATCAAACTGGCGGATGCATGTGAAATCGGATTACTATTTCGCACTTCATGAGCAATATGTATTATAGAGTCACTTCCTGGAATCTTATTGTAAAAACTCTTTAGTTGAGCCTCTCTATAAAAACCATTGTAATTTGGTTTCTTTATTGCATCACCCTTTTTTCTTTTTTCTACATAATCAATATTCGCTGTAACTCTATCAAAATAGTTTTTATAAAATGCATACATAGAAAGATTGTTGTTTTTACGCTTTTCTACTTGGTACATAAAAAATAAATAGTATACTCTCCAATCATCGCCTATGGCATAACATATTGCCTTGTTGTTTTGATTATTAATGTAATATGAAAATGATCTTTTACAATTATTTTCATAAAATTGATACAATCTATAATCATTGGCTTTCAAAACCTCCAACAAATCAATATGCCTGAATCGACTGTTTAACAAGTAAGTTATGGCAATAGTAGTACAATATGAATTCCACTTACTAGTTCGGCTACGCTTAAATAGTTCATTCAACATAGTCTTAATTATCCCGTCATTACGGCTTTTCATAATAAGTATACCTAATCGCTTCGGGTCAATAGATAAAACACTAATATCTTGTTCAATAATTGATTTTATTGCATTACTCACCTCATTCGACTCGGCTTCCGCTTCACTTTCATAAACAAAGTAATTAAACACCTCATTAGATGTGAACTCTATATCATCTCTTCCAAAATACTCATCAATCAGATAATTATAACGTTCAACATCAATGCAATCATTTACAAATTCGTCTTTTAACCTGTTGAGAAAAAGAATCAAGCTCCCATGAAAATGCTCTTCTATTTCGTGTTTTTGTCCATTAATGTATTCATCGTATAATGATTTTTTTAGTTCTTGATTGATTTCACCTATTGGCCTAATACAGCTCTTGTTTGCATTCAATGCCAACCCATATTCTTTTAATATGGATGAATACTGGTTGCGGATTTCATTATATGTTTTATGTATCTCCTTTGATTCACAATGCGAATCAATTAATATATACATATCGTCAACATACCGAACCACTTTGAACTTATCGATTCCAGAAACACTATTCATGATAAAATCGTAAAGCTTACAATCTATTAGATCCAAATAGACCACTGTGGCCAAATATGAGGAAGCAACGCTGTTTTCAATAAGAGGGAAATGTCCATCCCCAGCATATAATAAAAGCTCTTTGAATAATTGTAGCTGCGTTTGAGAAAACTGCTCGTCGCCGTTATTGCATTTTTCATCTATTTGACTGATTAGCATATCTATATTAATGTTGGGGAAAAAATTAGTTATGTCTGTTTTGATAAAATAATTATAATCTTCTAATGACGCATTGATTTCTTTGTAAAAATCATCGTAATCTGTTTTGTATTTGATTCGCATATCTCGATAATTGCCCGAATAATACACCGTCATATTAATATCCCTAGACGGAATGTATCTATCTGCTATTTCTTTACCGATAGCTTGTAATACTAAATATAAGACTGGGGATACTAATGTTGAGTCACGAAAACTGCCATCACCTTTCTGTATATAGTTATCTGATAGATGCATGATTTCTGGTATCATTACAAATGTTCCATTTCTTATGTAATCATTATAGAAATCCTCACCACATATATAATCCCAGTCATCATCACTTACTATAGAAAGCGGGTACCATTGCAAAGCCGCCTTCTTTGAGCCGATATTCAACTCTCTGTATGCCTGGCATATTGATGCCCAATTGGAAAAAGAAATCCCAAACATTTACAACCCACTTTCCCTATAATATGCATTATGAAGAAATACCTCTGTATTTATTATAACTTACTTTACATAAAACGACAGTACAAACAATAATATATATTAAAATCTTTACACGAAAAAGCGGCACCTAAGTACCGCATTTTCTAATGATCTGTTATGCTCCTTTTGCTTTTTTCAAATAGTCATTGAGTCCTGCAAACTCGCTTCTCTTCAGATCCTTTGTTGCATCCGCATATATGTTCAATGTTGTCGATACATCCGTGTGGCCAAGTATCTCCTGTACTACTTTTATATTCACTCCGGCTTCGATCATACGCGTTGTGAATGTATGTCTGAGCGAATGACAGCTGAATTTCGGTATCAGCTTAGCGTGTCCTGAATCTCTCGCTAACTCTTCATCATTATGATCCCTTATTATCCGACTTATCGCTTTATTCAGCATCCCATTGTTCGTGACCTCTCCAAAGCGATTGAGAAAGATGAAGTCTGTATATCCGCAGATAGATGATTTACATGTTAAGCCTGCTTCATCCTGATTTTTCTTTTCAAGTAGCAATGCTTCTTTTACCATGTCCAACATAGGTATTACCCTTGTCCCGGCTTCCGTCTTTGTTGTGTTAATTTCATAAGCACAGTGTTTATTACCATGATCATAATACACTAGGGTATGATTCACATCGATCCATTTTTCTTCAATGTCTACATCGCACCAGCGAAGTCCAGTGACTTCTCCAACTCTCATGCCAGTGCCTATCATGAAGCTGAATATCGGATACCACCTTGAATATATCGGATGATCATGAATGTAATCAAGAAACGCCCTCTGTTCAGTAAGAGTAAGTGCCTTTCTCTTTTTTGTGTCTTTACCTCTTGCTCGTTTTAGTTCCGACAATGCGTTATCCAATGGATTAACCCTTATATATCTATCATCAACAGCCACATCTAAGATTTGGTGAAGTACATTCTGTATCACGTCGAGTGTATGTACACGCAAACGCTCACCGTCTACCAGTCTGTTATAGAATGCCTTGACATCAGTTTTCTTCAGTTCTTTCACGTTGATACGACCAAATTCAGGACTCACATATGTATTGTACATATACTTGTAGTTCTGGAACGTGTTGTCCTTGAGTCCACGCTTTACCTGACACCATAGATCAAACATATCGTTAATCGTACAGTTTTCCATAGTACGGATTCCATCCAATCTGTCCTGTTCAACTTCACGTTCCTTCTCTCTTAGTTCATTGAGTGATGTCGCATATATAACTTTCTTTTGCCCTGATCTCCCCTTGTATTTATATAGATAACGTCCATCAGGTCTCTGATACTCGCCCATTTTTAAAATAACACCTTTGTTATCGCGTCTCTTCCCGTCAGACTTCTTCGCTTTACGTTTCCGCGGCGTCGCTTTTCTCATCTCGTTTTGCATCGTATTCTCCTATTCTATATTGAATACATTCCATCAATGTATTCATCAAGCTTTCTTCTTTTAAGCAGTTTTCTGTTCCCTATGCATAATACAAATCCGCAATCTTCATCAGTCGCAATTTCTCTTAGCTTGTTTATGCCTATGCCTGTATATACGGCGGCTTCTTCATATGTCAGGTTGCTTTTCTTCCATATAGGTATTTCATATCTCATTTCCGTTTCCTCGCTTTCAATCATATTCTGCAGGAATATATTGCCCTGTATCGTTTATCAGTGACACAATGATAATCGAGGTAATGATCATGGTCGATGATACGAATCTCGTATTCGCACCATTGACTAACATGCAATCTATTTTCTATATCGAATACATTTCCTCTATGTATTCATCCAGCTTCTTCCTTTTAAGTAGTCTCTTGGATCCTATCCATAATACGAATTCGCAGTCCTCATCATTGGATATCTCACGAAGTTTGCAAATCCCTACTCCTGTATATGCTGCTGCCTCATCAAGAGTTAAATTGCTCTTTTCCCAAATTGGTATGTCATATTTCATTTTTATTTCCTCGCTTCCTGTTTATGATTTCTGCTTCTTCTCTGGCTGTGTCCAGTTTCGTCACACTCACTTGCATGGCATGCTCTCCGGATCTGTTTCATCTCCGATTTGCTGAGTGTGCAGCGATAATCCAAAAGTTGTTCTTTGGATATCGTTTTACGCTGCTCGGTCATCACCATGGAATCCTGCCTTAGGCCTTTCCTCATAGGAATGACCACATGGGTTTTCATCCCCGGGTTCTTTATTTTGGTAGTCACCATAGCGACGATGACCGTTGGCGAGTTCTTATTCAGCCAGTTGCTCTGTGTTATCAGGACCGGTCTTCTTCCGGCCTGGACACTCCCGATCTCGTCTTCCGGAAGATCTGCATCATATATTTCTCCGCGCTTTACCGGTTTTATATCACTAGGCGCGGCAATCTTTTTGTTCATTACAACCCCCTAGATGTATCTGATAAGGATCTCTCTTACGTTTCTTATCTCGACCCTTATATCTTTAATCGATAACCCAAGTTCATCTTTTAGATCCGCTATGCTTTTATCCTCAAATATGAATTTCTCGATGATACTGAGCTGCACATCGGAAAGCTTGAGTAAGCCAGTTTCCATATCGTCATCGACCTTTCTTATCCAGCTCCTGTCATGTTTCTTTTGATAGGTTTCCTTTAGACCATCTACTGAAAGCAGCATATCGATGATCTTACTCATGTCATCTGAATATATGAGCATTCCGTTTTCTCTTTTCTGCACCTTTTCCTCGTTTCCTGATATGAATACACATATCCCGTAAGACGGCATCTGGATGGATCTAACATGTAGACCGGCACAGGATCGCATACTTGACAAGCAAGAATTGAAAAACCATGCCGGTGAATTTCTTTGTTAAGATCCATATTTGTCCACGACGCCCCTGATCTGCGGGAATCTGTCAGGCGACTGCTTGCGATGCAGTCTCACGGGTCCTTATGCCCCTCCGAGGTTCTCTCCGAGCCGCCCTCATTGCGTGTTCCTGCATTACTGCAGGGCTGTGACTGGACGGGAGTATCATTATCCTCTTTGGCTTTCGTCGCACGTAACGGGTGCTGCCCGTCTTTTGAAACGAAGACATTTTCGCTCGCCCGAAGGGTCATGGCGCATCGTTTCCGCATGCTCACGTATTACCGATACCAAAGAGAAAGTACCTGATAGCTGTGTATTCGATTATCATTGTTCTATGGAGGTCCTTTTCTCCGGCCCTTTGCCGGAGATATTTGTCCTCTCACTATCCCTAGGAACGAAAGGAACAAAAATTACATGATTTTCGAAAACTTTTTTATTTTTTTATATCCAACCGCTTTTCTTAAGGTACACTCTGAGCTTCTCGTATATGCACTTCTCCCTGTGTCTAAACATACTTGGTGATATGCCAAGTTCTTCTGCGCAGTCTTTCTTTTTTCTACCGGAAACAATAAGTGTAAGCACCTTTTGCTCATACTTATCCAGCCGCTCTATTGCCTTCGCAAGTTCCTTCAGCTGACCATTCCTAATCACCGTGGCTTCTATATCTGTATCTGATCTCACATCTCCGCCATCTTCATCGATAAAGCGTTCAAGTGATATATCACTTCCTGATGCTCCGGTGCCGAATCTGGATATGTCGCAGCTGCTGCAATCACCTTTGCAGCGTACACCCTTACCATCACGGCAGCGCCACACATTCTGCTTTCTCTTCTTCTCTCTCCACTGCGGCTGCCTATATGCGCGGTAGACTTCTTCAGTAACAACGATCTTCTCTCCATCAATGATGAGGTAATATTCCTTTTTCATTTGTATCCTCCTGAAATTCCAAAAATGTAAATTTTCAAAATCCAGGTGGATCACGGATATTCGGCAACGTAAGGCTGCCATTTCAAAAACATAAAAGACTCCTGTCCGAGCCGCTTACAAAAGCGACCCAGTCAGAAGCCTTAACGAGCGTAAAAAAATAGAGCTCTGCAAAACAAAATTATGTGCATCCCTGTCACAGGATCGCTTTTGTTTTGCAAGGCTCTTGATGACCCGGCCGGGCTATCTGTCCGACCTACCCTTATCTGCGTCTAGCAGTATGAACATAAGGGCTCAAATTTAACTCGTTTACAAACTCTTGATCTTCGGTGTCGACCTTGATGATTCCCGTACCCACATTTAAGGGCCTTTGCCAAATCCGACGATTCTTCCGATGATCTCATTCCTATTTAATTGTTATTTTAATTATTTACTCTCAGCAGTATATTCCGATATGCGTTCATGTAACTTCAGTTCTGTTCCTATATGCACTACAGTCAGTTCGCTGTGGCATCTTGGACACTCTATTTCAAGCTCGCTTCCATCTTTACTTTTTAAGAGCTGTTTCCCACAATTCGGGCAGCAGATTATATATTTCTCGTGCTTTTTCATTATACACACTTTTCTCCTCTTTGAGATTTTGAGGATATGCGATATCATGTTTGATCTGATCTGTAGAAACAGCAAATTACATCAATATCATCATTCCAGATCCTTGATTACTTTTACGGCAACGCCCTGTATGATGCAGTTGTCTATGAATATGTCCTCCATTTCCGGATTCTCCGGATGTAGTCTGATCCTCTTGCTAGCCTTATCAATATAGAACCGCTTAAGCGTTGCTTCATTGTCGATCAGAGCAACTACGATCTCGCCTTCTTCTGCCTCTGATTGACTTTTTATTACTACCATATCGCCGTTCTCTATGCCGGCTCCTATCATGGAGTCGCCCTTTACATGGAGCAGATAGAACGGACCCTTTCCGAACAAAGACTCAGGGAGGGAAACATACTCTTCAATGTTTTCTTCTGCAAACTGTGGTAGTCCGCAGGCAACACTCCCCAGTATAGCTGCCCTGTTCTCATTCAGATCAGTCTTAAGCATCACATTCGTTCTGATTTCTCTGCCGGTGTAAGAGAGCATTCCTCTTTCATCCATTTCCACCAGGTACCTGTGGGCCGTACCTCTGGAAATCCCGACAGCTTCGGCAATCTTGGTATTGGAAGGTGAGTTATAATGATCAAAATAGTATTTCTCTATATAGTCCATTATCCTTTTCATAGTCTCTTCACTCTTTTTTCGCATCTCACTCTCCTTTCCTATCCAAAGCAATTGCTTTTGATACTTCAATTATATATGATTTTTGAAAATGTGCAAGAGCATTTTTTATGTATACACAGAATAGGCGTTTTTTTACCCAATAGAAAAAAGGGCTCGCTCATATCTGCTTGCCCTTCATAATCATTAATGTATTGTCCCAAGGATTTTTGCCTTTGAATTTGTCAGGTCTACGTGTTACTAAAGTTATCTTTTAGTCGCATTAGTCGCACTTTCAGTCGCATCTGCTACTGATCGGTTATATTTATTCGAAGTCACATTCCATAATTGCTACTATTCTACTGACATCATCTTGCTGTTGCTTTTTTTATAAGCCCTTTAGCCATTTCAGTTATCTCATCTACAGCCTGCTTAGGTTCTACAATACTTATATCTCCGCCAAATCTGAAGATCCATGCATAGAACGTGGGGCTCAGAGCCACATCAGTCCATACATAGAAAGTATCCTCTGTGGCAATCTCTGTTTTTACGCTCATGCCAAATCGATCAATGATGTATTTCATGAGATCATTTCTGCATTCCAGTTTTACAGTAGTGCTATCGCCGTCAAACATTTCAAAAACGCGATTTGAGTAATCATCTATGCTAAAATCCGCAGGTCTTTTCATTGCAGTTTCCTCGCCGATTTCTACATCATCCATACGATCCACTCGAAACACAGAAACATTATCGTGCTTATCTGACCAGCCTACTACATAGTAATAATCCTCATTCCAGTAAAGAGCATATGGACTTAATTCATATACCTCGCCATCGTTACGAAACACTTTTTTCTTCTCGGCTGTGTATTCAATGTACTTGAATGTGATCTTCTTCCTCTGGCTTATTGCACTATTAATATCATTGACCATGTAAAAGATATTTTCGTTGGCCTGCTTGACTCTGCCAGTTGCATACATGTGACGATCCAATTCTTTTTTCTGACTGTCACTTGCAAGCCCGCTGAGTTTCTTTGCCATAGCCTTGCTTTTCTTCTTCGTAATAAAACGAGACGACAATACTGCATCTATCAATAGCTGTAGCTCCGGGATCTCGAATGTACGCTCACCCCAGTAATACTTGTTCGGCTTACTGTGGATAGTAACAATATCAATGTCACAATCCACCAAGAGATCAAGATCGCTTTTCAATGTCTTGCGATTTGTTGAGACTCCTTGGCTCTCCAGATAATCAAGTATTTCATATGTATCCAGCGGATGTTCCTGATCCGTCTGCTCGCGCAAAAGCTTCATTATCAGCATCATGCGTTTTTTCATGGTGTTCGGTTTTGCTTTACTCATACAAACGTCCCCACATTATATTTTGCTAAGTAAATCTTTCAGAGATTCTGCCTCTTCTTTACTAAGCGTGATTCCTTTGCCCATTTTTTCATGGTTAGGTGCCCAATCTCGCACATCGTATTTAGGTGCACCGCCATTCCAGGAAATCAGATTAAGCTCACGGGTCCAGCCCTTTGTACGCTCTGAGATTACTCCCAACTCCTCAACTATTTCATATTCTATGTTTGCCATAACGCTTCCCCTTCTTTTAAATCATCAATATCCACGAATCGCCTTAATAACTGAACTACCATTCCACCCAACAATTATATCTGCAGCATTCTTGACTTTTGCAGATGTTTTCTCTGCACCCCAAGGCTGTATTGCAATAATCGTTTTACCCATAGACTTTGCAAGTTCTATTTCTATATTTATCCATTTACTATATGACGAATAAACGCCAGCCAATATCAAGACACAACTCGCAGGCTGTATCTTCGCTCTAATGGCTTCTTTCAGCTGACCTGTATTTGATGCATTATGTATAGGATCATTTTGGGGCACGGAATAGTTTTTATAACTAAATCTACAATCCGAGTCTAAGATATTCACTAGTTTTTCATATGCATCCGAATACGTCCAAGAATGACTAATAAATAAATTGTATGTCATACTATTTACCTCCAATACTACAAATAATAATTACCATCACCGTAATATAAATTAACACGAACGCAATTGGCATTATTCTTTCCAACCACGTGGCATCCTTGTATTTTTCACATTTTTTTAAAGCTTCCCATTCGTCATTTAGAGGCTGCCTCTCAAGGGAACATTCCAATGAATTGATCACATTGAACTTTTCCTGGTTTAGCAGCTTATAATTATTAATAAAAATAATCCAAACTATACATAGTACAGTTCCTGCCACTAACAACACGAGTGATTTCATATTCCATGTAAACGATATTGCTGCCAATATTGCCAAATTTAATGATGCAAATAAATTATTCATACTATCTCTTCTTTGACTTGTTGCATTTGCAGCTTCAACACACACTTTCCATTGTTCAAGAATATATTTTGTGTTCTTTGTTTCAGGATTCTGTATCTGCATATATGCACCTCTCATATGTTGCTATGCTATAGTTCATAATACCCATGCAATTAATATATCACTACAGGGTATTCTCCACCATAACAGCCTCTATCAAAGCCATTACTCACTAACTGCTTCTTCAATAAATTTATTAAAATCATCAATGGCTTCAAACTTAACATCACTGCCTAACGCTTCAAAGTGTTTATGACCACATGTGATTTTATCGTTCTCACGGATCCTAAGTTCTTCCTGAGCAGTGTTACCCTTCGTCTCAAGTACAAAATACAGTCTTTCGTTACCGTTGTTATCGATAAGTACTGCCCAATCAGGATTATATGAGCCAAGAGGCGTTGATACTTTAAACCAATCTGGAAGTTTTGCGAATAACTTGACGTCCTTATTATTTTCAAAGCGTTCTGCAAACATTTTTTCATTGCTGCTGTCATATACTACATAATCGTAAATTGATCGCTTGCTCTCTATCATATTCCTATTTAAATAGCCAGTAAGTTCTTCACTCTCAAACAATTCCTGAGCATAGTACTCTTCATCGCCGATCTTTGTATATTTAATTCCATCAACCAGCATATGTCTCATAACAGATTTTATTATCTCGGCAACACCTTCCATAAACAACTGTGGATTCTTTTCAAACAGATCTAAACGATTGTTCTCTCCTGTCAAAATCGCAACTATGGTTCTTCTGGTAAGGTTTGTTTTATTCTGTAAATACGAGATGATATCTGGCAACATCGGTTTTGTATTGTCGGCGTTTACTGTACCATGTTCAATTTCTGTAGAGTCCACTCCACCTTCATCAACATTGAGTTTTGCTTTAGTATAAATCAACTTGGCTGAACTGACTTTAATTTCAGTGATCATTCTTTCTTTACACTGCTGTATCAATTCATCTGTATCAAACTCAACAGAATATTTTGTCTTATACTTGATTTTGTCCCATAGTTCCTTGAATTCCGGGCTCAAGAACACTTGCTTATTGATATGGATAGTTCTCTTATCGTCAGCATTCTTGATGTTGAGATTCCCGCTGACTTTCCGACACACAGCTTCTATACCTGCTGCAATTTCTTCGTATTGCTTTGGTACTTCCAGCTTGTTATTTTTCAAATCGAGTTTCAATTCTTCACATACACGTCCTGAGCCATCAATATATCCCTTTTCTTCGAAGAAATCATATATAACTTTTGACCCTTCTTCACCAAGGCTTGATGCCTCTCCGTTTGTATCTTTCACAATCACATTAGCAAAAGTATGCGTTTCAATGATTCCGAATCTGATACCGCCATCTTTTTCATATTCCTTTTGAAGCTTTGAGGCAAAGTCTTCGTAGCTTTCGTTGGCCATTACCGTTAATGTATTTATCTCATTGCCGTGCTTTCTCACGCCATCTTGATCGACACATAGTCTAAGTCCACGCCCTATCTCTTGGCGCTTTTTTACTTCGGACTTACTTTCATTCAATGTACATATTTGGAATACATTCGGATTATCCCAGCCTTCACGGAGTGCCGAATGAGAAAAGATGAACCTCAATTTGCTGTCAAAAGAAAGAAGTTTTTCCTTATCCCTCATGATAAGATTATATGCGGTATCATCATCATTTGTATTACCGCTGGTGTCTTTTGCTTTTCCTTTTTTATCGACTGAAAAATATCCATCATGTACTTCTTCAACGGGCGTATCTACATCTATTCCACCAAGCAGATTCTTATACTTTGGTTTCTTTATCAGTTTATTATACTTTTCTTCAAATATCTTAGCATAGATCCCTTGGTGTGGATTTCCGTCTTCATCATACTCTCTATAATTAGCGACCCTGTCAATAAAAAACAGTGATAGCACTTTTATGCCTAATGGATTCAAGATAAGTTCCTTGTCAAGATGTTCTTCAATAGTCTTTTCTATCTGCTGAGCCTTGATTGCAAGATCATCGATTTCCCCTACAGTTTCACCTTTTTTTAAGACATCATCTAAATTGGAAAATTCAACATATTCGTTTCCTTCGCCGCAATATATCTCATTTACAATTGTGTTGTTATACTGATCACGCCCATTCGACACCTCATAAAGGTCATCTCCATCACGAACCGTGCATGTCTTTCTTTTTACTTTTCCTTTAACAAGTATATCAAGTTCAAGTTTAGCCGTGATTGGCATTTTTTTATTATCCACAGATATCAATTTTATATATTCATTGTTATGATAATCTTTAGAGGCAAAACTCGCGACCTCAATCTGCTTTACCAGGCCCATATTAAAACTGTCTACAGCATCAAGCCTATAGATAAGATTGTGCTTTTCCACATGGGTTGCAGAATACCGGAATGTACATAATGGATTTAGCGAAGCTATAGCTTCTTTTGATTTTACAGTAGTGTCTACAGACTGAGGCTCATCGATTATGACAAAAGGATTCGTTTCACTTATCAAGTCTATAGGTTTAGCACCATTCAATTTATCATTTGGACGGTGAATTATATTTGCCTTGTTTTCTTTAGTTGGATCTGTAAAACTCTTTCTAAATGCATCAATATTGATCACCATAATCTGTATATTATTACTGACTGCAAAGCTTCTGACCTGTTCAAGTTTCCCGCTATCATACACAAAGTAATCATAAGCGACATTATCATACAGATTCTCAAAATGCTCTTTGGTTATCTGCAAGGATTTGTATACGCCTTCCTTGATTGCAATACTTGGAACAACAATGATGAATTTAGTAAAGCCATAGTCCTTATGAAGCTCTAGTATGCTTTTTAAGTAAACATATGTCTTTCCGGTACCTGTCTCCATCTCAATATCAAAATCACGCGATACAAGCTGCTGTGACTGCTTGATTCCATTTCTTAGCTGAATTCCCTGCAAATTAGTCAGTATTTCATCGTCATCCAAATCAACCTTGTTGCCAATTCCATTTCTCGTAAACCTCATACCAGTCTGCCCATTCTCTTCTCCCCCGCCGTAAAAAACTGTGAACAATGATTGTGACTGTACTTGACCTTTGAACAGATCTATTATTGATGATACGGCCTGGCCCTGATAATCAAGATTCGCATCAAATTGTAATTTCATAATACAAATCCTCCCTAAATCGTTGTAAATGCATCTTCATCAAGACCAGCGCACTTGAACATTTCACATATGTTAATCTTTGTGCTATCGTCTTTAAATCCATTATCCTTGAATACCACTTTCCATATTTCAGGTCGTAGTTCATCATGCAGTTTGATCATCGCTTCAGCCACTTCAATTGTTATATCATCCTCAAGACATATCATTAGTGAGCCCATACCAATGGTATATATTTCCCTCTCTGCCGCTTTCTTTTCCGCCACAGGATATGAAAGATCAAGTCCTAATTTCAACATTATCTCATATACAACATCCAGTTCTGACCTTTCAGGCATGAAATTTTCTATACCAGAAAGCAAGGTTTCCTCAACTTGCTCATCATTAGGCTGCCATTTCTTTATATTAGATGAATCGAGTTTGAATACTTTGAATCCAATGTCAGGAACTTTTCTTGGTTCTTCGCCCATTTTAACTTGTTTATTCTCTTCTTCAATTTCAACTTTAATTTTTTCACCTGCACGACGGATACGTTCTTTGCCTATTTCACATATATTTTTATATCCAGCCTTATATGCTTCACTTTTTTTATCTGTTTCTTCAGGAAGTTGAATCATAATGTGTTTGCGATTACCACCGTCTTTAGCATTTAATTGCATGACTGCGTCCGCAGTTGTTGCAGATCCAGAAAAGAAGTCAAGTACGATATCATTTCCCTCCAAACTAGCTGCACAGAAATCCATTAATAAAGCTAACGGCTTAGGAAATGAAAATATTTTTCCATTTAAAATGTTTTCGACCTCCGCTGTTCCCCTTCTGCTAGAATACTTGGTATCTGTTAACAAACTCCTAATTATTTTCTCGCTATGCCGCATTTTTTGGACAATTCGATACTCCCCTTCATTGACTTCATACCCTACAATTTCATCGTTCATGTACTTCAATGCCTTTTCTCTTCCCCAACGCCAAACAAATTGGACACTATTTTTCAATGATTTTGGTGGAAATATTTCTATAGCGTTTTCTTTATTCTCAAGACCTATTCTGTAAAATCCATTACTTTTATCTATTATTTCGTCAGGATATAAATAAAAAGGGTAAAACAAATTAGGACGATTTAAATTATGAAATGCCTCATTACTATTATAAAGAGGATGAATATTATACCCACCTTTACAATCTTGGTATTTGAATTTTTTACCCATATCCGGAAGCATATTTGTTTTTGTAGCCATTGAGTTCTTTCCATAGAAAAAGCAATACTCATGCATTTTACCAATATGCCCATAGTCTCTTGCGTTTGGTGTTGAGTTAATAACAAAAGTACCAAGAAAGTTGCTGGCACCAAATATTTCATCACAAATTTTTTTTAGGTTCTCTGCTTCATTGTCATCAACCGAAACAAAAGCCACTCCATCGTCCATTAATAGATTACGCGCAATGCGCAATCTTGGATACATCATATTAAGCCAATTAGTATGAAACCTCCCGCTCATCTCACTGTTTGTCCCTATTACATTTCCCTGTGAACTAATCTGCCCCGTTATTTCCTTGTAATTATCTATACCGTCCTTGAAGTCATCATTATACACAAAATCATTACCAGTATTGTATGGCGGATCAATGTATATCATTTTGACCTTACCATAATAACTTTTCTGAAGAAGCTTGAGGACTTCAAGATTGTCACCCTCGATATAAAGATTCTCAGTATCATCCCAGTTCTTGCTTTCTTCTTTACACGGTCTGAGTGTCCCTGTAGATGGGGTCTGCGATAATTTGAGCGCGCGTCCTTTTCCATTCCAGGTAAAGTTGTAGCGTTCTGCATCGTCATCGACATAATCGCCAAGTATCTGCTTCAATTTGTCAAAGTCAACTTTGTCTTCGCAACATACCTCCGGAAACAACTGCTTCAGTTTCGCGATATTTTCCTCTGCTATATCAGGTGTCTTGCCATCCATCTTAGTCATTTTTCTCCTCCATAATCTTTTTCTTTTCTTTTACTAGATTTTGTATCTTTATATTCAATTCCATTTTTCTATTGAACTGCGTTTCTTTTTTCGTCATTGCCTTCAGATTTTCGATTCCTGTATCAATCGTATTGATCTTATCAGAAACACTTCGCGCTTCCTCGCCTGTCAGATCTTGTTTTGAATCGGTCAATTTTTGTGCATTGAATACGCATATTGCATCAACAATATCGGTATACATATCGCAGTAATTGCTAAACCTGGAATTTTTGAAATCAAGCCGCTTTAGAAACTTACTATCTTTTCTTTGCCAATCTGAGGATATAAGTTCGCCAAGTACATTCTTGCTAAAATCCGCCTTACTGGTAACATGATGTGCCGTATAAAACTTGTAGCTGTCATCTTTTCTGAAAACCAGCAGCATGGCATAAGGTATAGCCATCATTATTACTTCCGCAATTCGATCAAGACGTTTTTCATCTTTCAATGTGACCTCAATAACCTCTATTTCGCTATAATCTTTTTCTTCGTCCTTATACGGCAATATATTGATTGTATCGGGCCTTAGGTTGTATAACCAAGTCACTTTTTCAATAACATCAGTAAAAAGCTTTTTATCGGCTTTGCTCAGTCCTGCCACATCATAAAACATATTTTTGAATATAGTTTTATTGACTTTACATGTATCTGGAAGGCCTAAAAAATCATACTCGTTCATACTGCCTCCTACTCTATGACAAGAAATGAAATCAGCTCAAAATCTTCAATTCCGTCATAAAATCCCATCTGGAGCGTAGTCCCTCCCTTACGGAACAAACTGCTTACACCAACTTCTTGTTTTTTACCTATAAGTTCTTGTATTGCAGCTTCCAAAAGATCCGAATACGGCTTCATGTCTCTGCCATCTTTTGTTTCCTCATTAAAAGCGTTGACCAGATCACTCAAAATATAGTCTTTACCTGAGCATAGCTTCTTTGTTATATCCAGGATCTTCTTTCCATGCATGAATGTCAACTTTACTTCTCCGGAATCAGTGATGTAAACCATATAATACGGGAACATCGCATTCTGTTCTTTGGTCTGCTCTGTGCCATGCATCTGCCTGAGTGTAAAAATTACCCCAGGTTCAACAACGTCTTTAATGGCATCATCAATATCAACAACAGCATATAAACCAGTCGGTGCATCCGCGAGTTCTTTGCTATGCTCTTTCAAATATCCTGCCAAGTCCATCTTGAAATCATTAAAAGTGAGGTCCGTGATAGATATTCCACCCGAAATATCTTCGAGATCGACAACTTCACTCTGTAACTGTTTGAGCTGCTTACGCCTGTATTCAAGATCCTTCATCTCACGGCTATTGCCTGAAATAATGTTTTCCTCGCCAGTAGCAGAAACATCAAGAAGCACCATCCGTCCCTGCACTCTCTGCTGTAAATTGATATATTCATCTAGGTCTTTCATCGGCCAATAATTTACTAATTGTATCACTTCATTACTAGATCCGATCCTGTCTATCCTGCCAAAACGCTGAATTATTCTTACAGGGTTCCAATGTATGTCATAATTGATCAGATAATCGCAGTCCTGCAGATTTTGACCTTCTGAAATGCAATCTGTTGCTATCAACACATCTATCTCTTTTTGAACATCAGGGAATACTTTATCTTTCTCTTTTGATTTGGGAGAAAATAATGTAAGGACCGTAGTAAGATCTGTGATCTTCACCTTACGCTTCTGCTCTTTTGTAAGAGGTATCGTTGATTGATTCGTCCCAGCGCCCGTTACCATGGCAGCATAAATCCCTTTACTCTCAAGTGTAGGCGCAATCGCATCATACAAGTACTTTGCGGTATCTGCAAACGCTGTAAAGACTACTACCTTTTTATTTGTACCATTTATAGGGTGCTGCATTTTCTCTTTGATTGTATCTTTTAAATTTATCAACTTCTCATCGCGGTCTTCTGTTACCATCTTAGCAGCTTCAAGGATATCATCCAACTTATCTCTATCCTCACTAAGATCCTGTGACCATTTGATAAGATCCATATCCTTAAGAAGTACCTTTACTTTATTGCCTATCAGTTCATTCTCAAGATCGGTATCGTCTGGATCTATATCCTCTATAGAAAGATCCGGGTCATAATATGCTCCGCTTTCGTCTATTTTCCCTAATGTGACATCTATCTGTCCAATCAGTTTTTCTGTTGATAATTTGAACGAGTTGATTGAGCTTTCCATTCTCTTCAATAGGTTGACTCTCATAAGTCCCACTAGGTTCATTTCTCGATCCACCTGCTTGAATATGGAATGGCCATCACCAACAGCCATATCATACTTTTTCTCATATTCTTCTCTTTTCTCAGGGAGAACATATTTCAGTGGGGAATAAACAGCAAGTGTCAGCCTCTTGATCATTTTATTTATTTCTTCTATCGGCGGGAACTCACCTTTACCATCTATACCCGCATATTTATTGATTGGCGTTAATCTCTCAGGGAATTCCCCGATCTCAGCAATGTTATAATACTTTTCTATATGTTTTCTGGAACGTGCTATAGTTATTGTGTCGAGCAACTTAAAATAATCAACATCCATCATTTCTACGAATCTATCAGTAGTACGTTCACTGTCTTCCAGTTCTGACCATCTGTTAAAAACCGTCTGCGCTTTCTTGAGAACCAATTCAATATTTGGTATTCCCGCCTTTGAAAAAGCAGTATTATCACCTTCTGTAATAAATGCAATCTGATTTTTGATATCATTCATTTTATTATTGACCGGTGTAGCAGTGAGCATAAGTACTTTTGTCCTTACTCCCGCCTTTATAACATCATTCATAAGACGCTGATAGCGTGTTACTCTATCCTTGGTTGAAGAATTATTTCTGAAATTATGACTCTCATCAATAACGACAAGATCGTAATTTTTCCAATTTAAAGTTGCCAGATTAATATCTCCGGATGTGCCACTCATTCTGCCAAGGTCTGTATGGTTTAGAACATCATAATTGAATCTATCAGCCTCAAATATATTTCTTGTATCATTCTGTGTATATATCGACCAATTTTCGTGCAGTTTTTTTGGTGCCAAAATAAGCACTCTATCATTTCTTAATTCATAATACTTTATAACCGCAAGAGCAGTAAATGTCTTTCCTAGTCCAACGCTATCAGCGATAATACAACCATTGTATTTCTCAATCTTCTCTATGGCGCCTGTTGCTCCGTCCTTCTGAAACTTATACAGCTTATTCCAAATCAACGTTTCCTTGAAGCCAGTCTTTGCCTTTACAAGATTATCATCCGTCAGTTCATCTAAATAATCATGAAAGATATTATATAGACTCACAAAGTAAATAAATTCAGGTGTATTCTCTTTATATAAAGTTTGCATATGTTCAAGAAGTTCAGCCTTTATATCTTTTACTGCTTCTGGATTATTCCATATTTCATCGAACATCCTGACATACATCTCTGTGTTTTCTTTCCCATATACGCAAGTGTTATAATCTATTCGATTTGACGGAGTGATTCCGAGTCCGTCCGTCGTGAAATCAGCAGATCCATTGATACACATACAATTTTCCGGATCCGTATTTTCAGCATATATCAACCTTGGTTGTGCCAGATTCTGGGTTTTTAATACTCTTACATCCGACTTTTTCCTTAGCCAGTCAGCACATTCCTTGGAAATCGCAGCCTGCTTCATTTCATTTTTCAGCTTTATTTCAAACTCATTACCGGAGATTGATTTGTTCAAATCATGAGAAATATAGAATTCTTTCTGTTCTTCGTTATCTTGAGTACTAAAAGAAGGATCCGTAAGCAATAGCCTAAACGAATCCACTTTGTTCAATTCCTTCTTCAGCGCTTCGTATGCATATATCGTGAAATACGCTGAGATTACGGATAACTTCGTACCCCGTTCTATATTACTTCTTAACTCATCAGCTACTCGACCAGTTTTCTTGTTGTCAAGCATCTTTGTTGCTTTTCCCATACAACTCCTTCGTGCTAATAATACACCTATGTAGCTCTAATATAATTACCTTAAATATTCTACCACAGTTGTTGAATTCTGACAATTATCTTATTTGCAATTGTGCGTTTTTTTACTCTTTATTTTGCATATTTTTATAAAAATGTATTCGCCGCCTCCTTTGGCGGCTTCCGTTTCGTTTTAACTAATACTTCGGTATCCCATATCCATATATCACACTACCGCCAACCGTATATGTCCTCCTCCTGCACATATCACTGCTGTTACCTTCGATGGTAGTTATGGTTTTTCCATTGCAGCTCTCAACTATACCGACGTGATCTGCTCCGCCACCATCCCAATCGAAGAATATTATATCTCCGGGCTTCGGCGTATAGCTTTTTTTCTGCCACTGGCCTTTACCCTTGAACCAGCTTATTCCGGATTCAACGGCTGCAAATTTAGGAATGGTGCCGCTTTTGATATATCCGCATTGATTTGCACACCATGAAACAAAGCAGGCACACCATTCTACTCTTCCATTGAAGCCGTACCAACTCCAGAACTTCTTACCGCCTTTATTACCTATCTGCTGTGCTGCGACCTTTGTGATCACGCCATTTCCAACACCGTAGTTGTAACTGCCATATGGATAATATCTAAGGACATGCGCTGGATACTGTTTATCTCCATAAGATGACCAACCATGCTTCTTTGCCTGTTGATCAGAAAATAATGAAGCATTCTCAACAGTGTAACCTCCATCATGTTTCACTGCCCAGGATATATATCCATTGCCATAATTGTATCCCTGGAGCGCAAGGCGGATGTGACTCATATCGAGAGGGTTTTTACATTTTGCCTGCTTGAGACATGATGCGACTTCCTGGACTCCGCATGATATGGAGTAATCCGGATCCGTGATGCCGTTTGGTTGCTTAGAATACTTCTTATTGAACGGTCCTTCCGAAGATTGCATCGGATCTTTTCCTTTTCCTCCCGACTCCTGCATCATGACTGCCTTTACAAGTTCTGTGTATTCTGATATGCCATATTTCTGACAATATTTCTGTATCACAGGCGAATATGCTTCTACCTCTGCGCTTACCGGAGTGTAGTTACCGGAGCTCTCATCTCCAAACATATAAAAAGCAGCCCCGAAAAGGCAGCACACAACTATCGCTATTATTGCTATCCATCCTCCTGCAGCTATGGCCTGCACTAGAGCCTTCATGCTTTCTATGATCATGCGTACGGCTTTGATGGTGGCCTTACCGATACGCTTCGTTTCCTTCACTGCTTCCTTGGCCGCTTTACGCATTCGCTCTTCCGAGGATATGACAAGTCTTTCGTTTGCATAACGTTTGGCGGCATCTGCCTTTCTCACTCTTCCTATCTGCCTTGTGACCTGGCTCTTGTTTGCAAGGTTCCTTGTTTTTATCGAAGCTATTTCTTCTGTCGACTTTGCTGACGCATCTGCAGATGCAGCATAACCGCTTTTTATCCTATGCTCCTTCATCTTTACTTTGGCCTTTGAGACCAATGCCCTTGTCGCTTTTTCGGATGTTGAAAGCCCATTTTCTGCTGCGTTTCTCATTTTATCGGTGGCATATGAAACCGGCGAATTATCATCACTTTCGCGCATAGACTCTGCTCTGTCTTTTGTTTTCGTATATGTCACACGCATACGATCTGCAGCGGACGCTGCCTTATCAAGAGACTTTATGGTCCCTTTGTTTATTTGTCTGGTACGTATATCTGCCATGTTCAAGCCTCCTTTCCGGCAATATAAAACCCGGCCAATTGCTTTGACCTGCAACCAGCCGGATAGGTTAGCATCTTTTTCAATCGATTACTTTTCTCGCATCTTCCAGTCCCTCACCAGGCTTGGTCGTCATCAGTTTATACAGCATAGTATCTTTCGGAAAACTGTTGGCAAATGGAACGAGGCTGGACCCAACTTTGATCAGTCCATGCCCTGCATCCACATTCGTTATATACGATAGCTGCAGATCCGAGATGTTAAGAAGCTTAGCCAGCTCCTCTCTATCCGTAGCCGCCTGGTTCAGCATAACTATGAACTCAGAGTTTGAAAGCATGGTCCTTGCAGTATGTGACTGCAAAAGGTCGTCCACATTCTGAGTTATGCCTGTACAATAAGCTCCGTACTTTCTTACTCTCTTCCAAAGTTTGAACAGGAACTGCGCTGAATACTCGTGCATGAACAAAAGGTATATCTCATCGATAAACAGAAAAGTCTGCTTCCCCTTCTGTCTGTTGCTTGTGATACGGTTCAGTATAGAATCCAGTATGACAAGCATGCCTATTGCTCTCAGCTGTTCTCCCAGTTCGAGAATGTCGTAGCATATGAGGCGATTGTCAGTATTTACATTAGTCTGTTTCGCAAAAGTGTTGAGAGAGCCTCTTGTAAAGAGCTCAAGTTCAAGGGCCAATGACTTTGCCTCAGGCTCCTCCTGCCTGAGAAGCTCATCTCTGAAATCTCGAAGTGTTGGAGGCGTTCCCTTATAATCCCCCTGTTTGTAGTAACGATACACATTTTCCGTACAGCGGTCTATGATAGACTGTTGTCCTTTTGCGAAATGATGTCCCGCTATGATCTGTTCGCAGAGGGACTGCAGGAACTGGGATTTTTCTATGATAGGATCCACCTCTCCGTAGTCCTTGCTCATATCCATTGCATTGATATGATTAGGCGATGTTGCCGAGATCTCAATGACTGATCCACCCATGGCCCTTACTAGCGGCGCATACTCGCGCTCCGGATCTATTATGATTATATCTGCATCTGAAGACAGCATGAGATTGGTGATCTCGTTCTTGCCTGTAAAAGACTTGCCGGAACCTGATACGCCAAGTATAAATGAATTGCCGTTAAGGAGCTTTCTCCTGTCTGCTATCATCATGTTCTTGCTTATGACGTTCTGCCCATAATATATCCCGTTTTCGTCGTATACTTCCTGCACCCTGAATGGCATGAACACCGCAAGGCTCTCTGTAGTTAGCGTCCTGAAGGCATCTATCTTTCTCACCCCGAACGGCAGCGCCGTCATAAGTCCGTCAAGCTGCTGATACCTCAGCACCGAAAGCTGACAGAGATGTTTCCTCGCTGTTGTAAGTATGGCTTCAGTATCATTATCAAGCTGCTTCTTTGTATCTGCAGTATGAACGATCGTAACGACTGCAAACATCATCCTCTGATCTCTTGTCGTAAGATCGTCTAGGAAGTCCTTGGATTCCTTTCTCTGCTGCTCCATGTCGTACGGCACTACCGCAGAAAAGTTGTTGTTCATGTTCTGCCTTCTCTGCCAGTTGGTTATGTTTGTCTCGACTCCAAGGAGCCTGCTCTCGACTTCTCTTACCGCCTCATCTGTTGGCACAGGCACCACGTCGATGGAAAGCATCATGTTCCTGTTTACGTCGGTGAGCTCCGCCACCATGCTGTCCTTGATATATGACGCATAGTCTCTGAGAAGCAGAACTCTTCCATAGCGACCGCCTATCATGAAATAGTCGCCATCATTCTCGAATCCGTCAGGGCAGATATAGTCCTTGAAGTCCGCTCCTTTCTTCATGTGATCTGCGAAATCGAAGTGGAAGGTAGTTTCCTCGCCGCTCCTCATGAAGTCGTGTATGATCCGAAGCCTCGCTTCTCCGTCAAGCTCCGTGCAAACAGAGCCAAGCCTTCCGAAGTGAGATATGAGATCTGTCCCCACCCTGGAGAAATATGTCCTCGCATCCTCTATGTCCTTCTTTGTTACCGATACGGCCACATACTTATCCTGTACTATGGAATTCGATCCAGTGGCTTTCTCCATGAGCATATGGTTATATTCCTGCCTGTACTCATTGAGGCCGTCCGCTTTCATGTCGATAAGGATCTGTTTCTCAAAATCATCCCGATTGAGTCTTCTGTTGTTGATAGTGATCTTGGTCGTTGCTCCGCTATCGAATGAATTAAGGAGCTCTGAATACTCAAGGAACATTGCCTCCTTATCATCCTTTGATGCTACCGCATAGTTGATATCCTCAAAGCGGAACATTTTACTGTACTTGTTTTTCCCGGACAAAAATACCCCGTCCGGCCATATGGTCTTGACAGGGATCATGTCCTGCAGCTTCTTAGGCACCTCGACCTTTTCCTTATCCTGTTTCATCATGTTAGTTAGTGTCTTTATCATGCTTTCGTCTCCTTTCTGTTATCATGGCCAGCATCTTCATCTTCAGCCTGTATGATCTTTTACTTTCTCTTCTCTTTTGCTCTCTTGCATCCCTGATCATGGTGACATACATATTCGTATTCCCGAAATCAAGCGTCTTCGGCATGAGCACCTCCGACTTCAGGAATGCCCATAGAAACTTTTCTGCTGTCATCCCGTTATATTTCAGAAAGCCTATGGCAGCAAAAGGCACGGCTGCAACTATGCAAACCCAGCTTACTGTCTCAAGGCCAAGGATCGGCCGCAGTGTAAAATACACTACGACCGCGACCCCGCAGGCCAGAACAGAAAAAATGAACTGCCGAAGTGACAGCCCAAAGAACATGGATTCCGTATAGTTACGGATCTCTCTGTTTATTTTCACTTCCATATGCTACCTCCCTGCCTCTGATACTCTGTTGCCGAGTTCCGGCGCCGCCTGCATGGTCTCAAGTTTTCTTTCTCCCATGTCAAAATGATATACGCTATCTGAGAGCACATCCTTTGGCGCGACTACAGAACTGTTTGCGTCTTTTACCATATCCGTAAGCTGCCCTGCATCAAATCCCGCTGATTCCGGTACCACTATGACTTCGTGGAGCGAGCTTGGAAGGACATAATATCCTTCTCCTATCTTCTCGCTGATCTGCTCCTGGATCTCAGGATAAAAAAGAGCAGAGGCACCCAGCACTCCGCTCGCATTTGACAGGACATACATATTGCTTCTCTCATATAGAGGTCCTTCTGTATCCAATACATTGCTATGCGATATCCCGAACATGTTCCTCTCCATATCCATCATGACCGGCGGATCAACACTTCTCACATTGGAAAGAGCATCAAAGAACAGTTCTCTTTTATCGTAACCG
>Ga0183096_1001086_pt1 | contig 25936 bp, 21 predicted proteins | sample Biomet5_FD_127791 | JGI IMG/M metagenome (GOLD analysis project Ga0183096, IMG submission 127791) | Microbial communities from bioreactor (seeded with sewage sludge) at LBNL, California, USA - Biofuel metagenome 5 (version 2) (version 3) | ecosystem: Engineered > Bioreactor > Anaerobic >... | reverse complement strand
GCGGCGTAGTGTCTCTGGGCACCGCTCAGAACCGCCGGAACAACCCGGCCCATATCGAACTTGTATCCAAAACTCCTGAACTGTACCCGCTTTACCGAAAAATGGCGAATCGCAAGCGAACTCCAGATCCTGTGCAGAGCGTCCCTAGGGAAACTCTGATCAAGTTGTCTGCTTTCCACAGGGCCGGTGTGTAAGGTTGATTGCAGAGATTCTGTAATCCTATGAGGCAGCAGACACTGGCGATGAACACGGGTTCGAGCGGTACTCGAAGAAGACGAAGCGTGCGTTGTTTCTGGAAGAGATGGAGCAGGTGGTTCCGTGGCATGAACTGTGCGCCCTGGTCGAACCCCATTATCCCAAGGCGGGCAACGGACGTCGTCCCGTTGGCGTCGTGCGCATGCTGCGAATCTACTTTCTTGAGCAGTGGTTTAACCTTTCTGATCCGGCGGTGGAGGAAGCCCTGTACGACTCGCCGTTGATGCGTAGCTTTACCAGATCGCACAGAATACGAATTCACCCGCTCTTAAATCGCGGCTATTCGTTCTCGCCATGGAGACGGAAGAAGCATCTACCTAAAGCGATAAGGCTAAGTTTGATCCTGATAAGGACGGAGGAATACGTCGGTGCACAACTCTATCGATTCCGCGTCAAATCTGACTCGGCTGCCGCATCTCGCGGGCCGCATATTACACTTTAACCTCGAGAAAGAAATTCAAATCCTTCGAGAGGAGGATTCCTGGCGCCGAGATACTGGCCGCAGTTCGAAGACCCTTGCCAAATACCCAGATTTCCGCATTGTTCTCGTCCTCATGAAGGCGAACTCCCAGATGAAGGAACACCACGCAGACGCGAGAATCTCAATCGAGACCGTACGGGGCAGAATCCGTTTGAAGCTGCCAGATGAAACCGTTGAGATGGGCTCAGGTGAACTCATGTGTTTGGAGTCAGGCATACAGCACGATGTAGAAGCAATTGAGGAGAGTGCTTTTCTGATTACAATTTCCTGGCCGGGAGGTAGTGCGGAGGAACGACACGAGATGAGGTAGGTTCAGCCACGCCGTTTTCTTTTCCCAACGGATGAAGGAATTTATGGCCGCCGAAGAAACTTCTTTGTCGTACCTTTTCAACGCGACTCGGTGCGCGATTTGGCATTCAAGAGATCGCTTAAAACGCTCGCGCTTGGGACCGCAATCAATATCGCTGCTCCGACGGCCTCTTTCACAATGCACAGAATGCATTCGGGCCTGCGGTCCTTCTTGCCTGCAGAATTGGTGCTACCCATTCTCGAGCAGTATTCGCCAGGCGGATCATGCACTTGGCTCAACGCACAAGCTGGTTGTTCGGACGCTGCCACATTTCCTCGAAGGTATTCTGAAAAGCCTTAACCTGCTGGGGATCGGTGGTGAAATGGGCGTTGTTGTCTTGTCGTTTTTCGCCCGAGGGCGACCAATTCGCGCTTCCGGTGCGCAGCTCACGACCGTCGATGAGATAGGCTTTTAAGTGCATCAACTCGCGACTTCCCTTCACACGAATTTGGATGTTACGCTCGCCTCCGAGAAGGTTCGTGGTGGACTCGCGACGGCCAGATGAGCGCCTCTGTTCTTGATTGTACTGATCGTTATCGCGGTAGATGCGCACTTGAACCCCATCGCGAGCGCGCTCAACGATAGCCTGCGCCAAATAGAGGTCCGTGAAAGCATACATTGCGATGTCGATGGATTTGCGAGCATGCAATAGGTGGTCACGATCAATCTGCTCCAGATTCTCAGTTGGCGAAAAGTGCTCTGCAGCCGTGCCCGGTTCAGGCCCGCTGGGCATTGGCCGCGAAACCGGAATATTGCAGCCAGGGGAGAACAAGCAAACAAGCAGGATTGTTGCGAGGATCAAACGGGATTTCATAGACAATCATTAGTGTAGCTCGGAACAATTCTCAAGGCCGCCCGACGGCGCTTGTAGAGACCTCTCCGGGAATTTCTAAAAATGAAGTCGCAAGCCCAATTGCAATTCACGTTCACGATAAATCGTGTTGGCTGCTGCGGTCGGTTTGCCGAATCCGGAGTAATACTCCAGTGAATGGTTATACACGCTGTAATAGCTGTCGCTGCGATCGGTCACAATTTGATGGTTCAGCAGGTTAAAAGCCTCGGCCAGAAACTCTAGTTTGCTCCGTTCTCCAAAATAGATCTGGCGTGAAAGGCGCAGATCGACATTGTAGAGAGCTCCGTAGCGGAAGGTGTTGCGTCCGAGAAATGGCAGACGGGTGTTTCCGCCGGTTCCCATGAACCCCAGGCATCCTTCGCAGGTGTTGATGGGAGCTTCGCCGTTGACCTTATCGCTGAAGGGCCTGCCGGTGGCGATGTGAACAATGGGAGCTACGGTCCAGCGATCAAGAGCGGCGCGCAGAATCCTGTTCGATTCGCGGAACAGACGCGGCGTCCAGACCATGCTTGCAGTCATGCGATGCCGGACATCGTAGTTGGAGGTGCCGTAATCCGGATGGGCTACATAATGGCTTACATTGTCAAAAAAGTAAGTAAAGGGAATGGGACTGAGGGTGTTGTTATACGCCGTGAACGGCGTTGAGTTCTGGTTGTCGTCTATAGCGTGCGACCAGGTGTAGTTGAGCTTGAAGCCCAATCCCGAGGTCATGCTGCGATTGAACTGAAGCACCAGCGCGTTATAAGACGAGTTTACGTTGGAGCGGATTTCAGTGATGGTTTCAAAGTTCGGGTTGAGCCGTCCGGTGTAAACAGGCACGGTGAGAGTGTGTCCGTTGTAAGGACCGGGCACGCCGGTGTAGTAGTCGGAAGCAAAGGTGTATGTCACGTTGGTGCGGCTGTTGGGATCGAGGTTGATATCAACGAAGTTGGGGAGTTGGCGTCCGAGACTGAGAAGGTAGGATGCCGAAATGACGGTTTTACGGGAGACCTGATGCTCAAGGATCAGATCCACCTGATGAATCTGCGGATTCTGCATATGGCGAGCGAACACAGCAACATCACCGCCCATGGTTGAGGCGAATGGATCGGTAGGGTAGACATTTGGGAAAGTCGGGCCGACCAGCGAGCAGTAACTGGTAACGGCATAACAAAAGCTATGACTGCGCTGCGCCGCCTGTGTGCCGGTTTCTGTAATCGCGGACGAGATGGTGGAGTTGGAGATGCGTCCGTAGTAGAGGCCGTAGCCTCCACGAAGAGCGGTCTTGCCGTCGCCGGTTACGTCCCAGGCGAAACCGAAACGGGGACCGAGGTTGTTGCCGTCGGATGGAAAGGACTTGGTCGCCAGCAGCGCGGAATTGGGAGTTTGCGGAGATGGCAGGGTCTGGTACTCGTAGCGTAATCCGAAGTTCAGGGTCAGGCGGCGGAGGGGGCGCCAATCGTCCTGGATGAAGCCGGCGAGGTCAAGGGTATTGAAGGAAAAGGCCGGGGTGCCGAAGCCCTGCTTATAGCTGCTATAACCGTGGAAGTTAGTTCCGGTGTTGTGCTGCCACTGATAAAGATCGGCCATGAAGTAATCGCGGTAGTTGTAGTTGTAGCTGCCGTTGGCGGCGTACAGATTGTTCATCTCGTCGTTGACATGATTCACGTCGTAGCCGAACTTGAGCACGTGGCGGCCATGTATCCAACTGATGGACTGCGTCAATTGGTTGCGATGTTCGTCAGGGAACGCACGACGCGGCATGAAGGATGGAGTGCCAAAAGTGAACCCCGAAGAATAGCCAAGCACGGAAATAGAGGGAGCGAATCCACTGGGGCCGACCGGCTCACCAGGCGCTGGCGCCTGCGGAGATTGGTATTCGAAGTCGCGTCCCCAGGAATAGCGCAACTCGCTGGTGGTGTGGTTGCTAAAAGCTGAAGTGAGGCGCGCGATCAACATGTCTGTCTTTACGCCGTCAAATCCGAAACTGGCAACGCCACGGTGCACCACAGGTTCGCTCTGCACGCCGCCGGGGGAACTCCATCTCATACGATTGAAGCTGAGCGCAAGGGAATGGTGGGGGGCGAGGTGGTAATCGATTTTGGAAAAGAAAATCTGGTGGTCCGCAGTTCGGGGTATTGCTCCGAGGAGACTGGCAAGGTAGTCGGTGCCAGCCTGGAAGGCGGCGATTGCCGCGGGATCGAAGGCCGGGGTGTTGGCGATGCCGGGCATTACCTTTTTAAGTGTATTTAGCTCGTCGCGACCGCTGCAGACTCGCACCTGAGGCTGGTCGCTGGCGCTTAATCTTCCGTAGTGCGCCTGGGTGACGCAGGGTTTTGCGAAGAGCGAATCGGGGTGGGCAGCAGCGGCAATGCCCGGGTAGTCGCGGCGCTGTCCGTCAAAGTTGAAGAAGTAGAACAACTTGTTTTTGACTATCGGGCCGCCGATGGAGGCCCCAAACTGCTGGCGGCGGTCGAGAGGCTTGGTCTTTTCGGTTGTCCAGTTGCCGCTGGCGTCGCGCACGGGAACAACGGTGAAAGCGTTAGTGGCGCCCAGATTGTTGTCCCTCATGTAGTAGAAAATTTGCCCATGAGTGTGGTTTCCGCCGCTTCTGGTTACGGAGTTGACGACCGCTCCGGCGGCGCGCCCATATTCGGCGGAGAAGTTCGAGGTGTTCACCTGGAATTCACGCACTGCGGCCGGGCTGATGACGTAACTGATGCGGGTGCGTCCGCGCTCTTCACTGAAGAATGCCTGGTTGTTATCAGCGCCATCGACGGTGCTGTTGTTCATCAACCCATTGATGCCACGGAAGCTGATCAACCCAAAGTTGCCGTCGAGCGTCGCAGTCGGGGTCAGCAGAGCGAAGTTCGACCAGCGGCGTCCATTGATGGGCAGGTTGTCGAGGGCATCGGTGCTGATGTTGGTTGCGAAATCTGCCTGAGTCGTATTTACCGCGGGCACTTCGTCGCCTACGTCAACTGTCTCCGGTTTGCCGGCCACTTCGAATGAAATCTCGATTTCGGTGATGCGTCCCACCTCGACGGTGATGCGGAGGATATGAAAATCGGCGAAGCCTTTGCCAGTGGCCTTCAGCGAGTAGAGCCCGGGCCTGAGACCCACGATACGGAACGCTCCGTACGAGCCAGTCCGTGTTTCAAAAAGTTCGCCGGTCTCCGAGTTTTGCAAGGAAATGTGCGCTCCAGGGACGGCGGAGCGATGCGCATCCCAGGCCGAGCCTCCGACGGCCCCGGAGAGTGAGCTTTGCGCATTTGCTAAAGTTGAGAGAAACAGTATGAGGATAGACAGGGATAGAGCGCAAACTTTCAGCACTTAGACCGTCCCGGGACAGCATTACCCATTCCGGTCCAGCGCTGCACGGTCCACAACGGGAATGACAAAATTTCATTTTGAAAAGATGGGGTTGATTAGAACATCTTTTAGCAACAGTGTCATCACGAAAAACATTGCCGAAAGTTATCGCGGCGGAAGCTTCGAGTATGAGTTCCTGCTGGTAAAGTCACCTGCGGTGTCTGAACCGCAAAATCCGCACTGAGGCCCATGATAGCCTGTATGGAGCGCTGTCCTGGGGTACGGTTGCTTTCGTACTGCCGCAGGTCGGGGCGCAGTTTTCCGCATGGGCCGCATACACGTTCTCTCTGAACATATCGCGAACAAAATCGCCGCAGGCGAAGTCGTCGAGCGTCCGGCTTCGGTGGTCAAGGAGTTGATTGAGAACTCTCTGGACGCTGGGGCCACACGGATTCGGATCGACATTGAAGCCGGGGGGCGCAAACTCATTCATGTGACCGACAACGGTTGCGGAATGGTGCGCGATGACGCGCTGCTGGCCTTTGAGCGCCATGCCACCAGCAAACTGGTTCACGACGACGATCTGCTCTCAATCTCCACACTCGGATTTCGCGGCGAAGCTCTGCCCTCGATTGCATCGGTGAGCCGGGTGCGGCTGGAAACCCGCGATGCAGGGGAACCAAGTGGAACCATCGTCGAAATTGCTGGCGGACGGATTCTGACGGTTGAAGAAGCCGGGTTGCCTGCCGGGACTTCGATCAGCATCCGCGATCTTTTCTTTAATACTCCGGCCCGCAAAAAGTTTTTGAAGGCGGAGTCCACGGAACTTTCGCATATCGCTTCGCTGGTCACGCATTATGCGCTGGCTCATCCCGAGATGCACTGGGAACTTCATTCGACCACGAACGCGATGCTGGTTGCGCCTCCCGTCGCCAGCCACTCCGAGCGGATCTATCAGGTCTTTGGCAAGGAGACGCTAGATGAGTTGATTCCGCTGGCGGCGCAGATTCCGCTGGAACGGGTTGGATTGCCGGATCCACCGCCGTGGCGCCGCGAGCCGGAGTACGAACCGCCTCCCCCCGGCGATCTCCGGATTCACGGATTCATCAGTAAGCCGGAAATACAGAAACTGAATCGCAATTCGGTTTTCATCTTCGCCAACGGGCGGCTGATTCGCGACAAGGTCGTGATGCACGGCATTCTGGAGGGTTATCGCAACATTATTCCTCCCACGGTGTATCCGGTTGTGCTGCTTTTTCTGGAGATGCCCTGTACGGAAGTCGATGTCAACGTGCACCCCTCGAAGACCGAGGTGCGCTTCCGGCAGCAAACCTTTGTGCATGACTTCGTTCGCGACGCGGTGCGATCGGCGCTGATGGCGGCGAGGCCCGCCCCGGCGTTTGCCACTGAGATTCACGCTGGGCCTTCGGCGAGGGTCGCGCTTACGCCGCCACTGCGAGGAGAGTCAGAGCCGGCTTTCCAGGCCACGCAGGGATTTGAAGATGCGCCTGAAGGCGAAGCAAAGGCTGATTCCTCCGCTTTTTCGCTGGTTTCCCAGCAGTCTCCGTTGCGGAATGAGGCGCTTCCGTTCAGCGGCTCGATATCAGTGGAGGGCAATGCGGCCTTTGGCGCGGTGAGGGTTCCGCCAGAGAGCTTCGGCGGTGAAGCCGCTACGTGGGAGACAATCGAGGAGACGGTGCCGGAGACACGTACCCCGTGCGTTCTGCCGCTCGACGGAATCGACGACGCGATGGATCTCTCGATGCTGGGCACGCTGCAACCATTAGGTCAGATTCGCGACTCGTTCATTCTTGCCATTAACCCGCAAGGGCTGTGGATTCTCGACCAGCACGCGGCGCATGAGCGCGTTTTATTTGAGAAGATAGTGGAAGAGCGCGGACGCAAACAGGTGGAAGCTCAGCGCCTGTTAATGCCGATCATTGTGGAACTCAGGCCCGCGCAGCAAGCCATTTTTACTGAGATTGCAGAGGAATTGCAGCGCAACGGTTTTGAGGCGGAGCCTTTCGGTATCAGGACGATAGCCATTCAATCGGCCCCAGCCGGAATCGCAGGCGACGATGTGGCAAAAATGCTACAGGAGCTACTGGAGCAATTCGAGCGCGAAGATCAGGCTCTGAACCTGAAAAAAGTCCGGACCCGCATCGCGGCCTCCATCGCCTGTCACGCCGCGATCAAAGTCAACATGCCGCTGGATAGGGCAAAAATGGAATGGTTGCTGGGTGAACTGGCAAAAACGAAGTGCCCAATGAGCTGTCCGCATGGCAGACCCGTCGTGCTGCGGTATTCTGTAAAGGACATACAGAAGGCTTTTAAGCGAATTTAAGCGATTCGCGCTCCTCGGTACGCTGGGGTGTGCGTTCGCGTCTCCGAAATAGGTTAAGTGATGACAGAGCAGGAATTGCAAGAGCTACGAAACGCCAAATGGCGCACCAACGGCCAACCGATTCGCACGCAGGACGATGCGCGCGAATTTATCGAGAGCGTGGGCTTTTGCCTGATGTATCCGATACGCCCCGCCGTGCTGGTTCCGACCTTCATAGGAGCGTGGGCCGGCACAAATGACAATCTCCCCACCTGGCAGCACGCTTTTGCGGACCCCCGCGCCAAGGATGCCACCGAAGTGATGGTGCGCACTCTGCGCCAGAAATTTGCTTTTGAGGCACCGCTGTTTGGAGATACGGATTTTTTGGTCTCCGCCTCGGTGTTTCCGTATTTCTATGGACTGGTCGGCGATCGCAACCCGCGCGCCGCGATCAAAACCGGCGCTCGCTCCGAATATTCGCCATTGGCCGCACACGTTTTTCAGGTGATTCAGAAGGACGGCCCAATCACAAAGAACCGGATGCGCGAGATTCTGGGCGGAGAGCTCTCCGAAGCAGCGATTGATCGCGCTCTGGCCGAACTCTCGCACAAGCTGCGGATCACCCGCGTGGACTATCGTGCCGAGCAGGGAGCTTACTGGGACGTGCTGCTGCGCTGGTGCCCGGATGAGGTGCGCCAAGGCATGACCATGTCCATCCCGGAGGCGCTGACTGCCTTAATTTCGAAGTACGTCGAATGTGTGGTGGCCGCCGAGCAGGTGGAAGTAGAGGAGTTCTTCAGCACGTTCATTGGGCGAGGTAAAGTTCGGGAAGCCATCAATGCCCTGCTGGCAGCGCGAGAGTTCCAGTTTACTTACGTCGGCTCCCGCTCGATGCTGCATGTACCGCCGCCAAAGCCAACAGTGGCTGCTCCGCGGCCGCTTGTGCGCCGTGGCCAGCCGATCGCAAGACGTCCAAAGCGGGGTACCGCACCACGCCCGCTTACGTCCGCTCCCACGACAGCTCCTTCGCCCGCTCCCGAGGCTAAGAAGGTTGAGTCATCTAATTCTCCGGGTTCCGAAAAAGAATGAGCAAAGCAGCGTCTAAACTCGTCATTGCCATCGATGGACCGGCCGGGGCAGGTAAAAGCACCATCGCGTCGCGGCTTGCCAAGAGCTTTGGATACGTCAATTTGGAATCGGGCGCGATGTACCGCGCTCTTGGATTGAAGGCTATTGAGATTGGAGTCTCAGTTGGCGACGGCCCGGCTTTACTCGCTCTGGCGAAACAGTCCACCATCGAGTTGGAGCCGACGCCGGAAGGAAATCGGGTTCTGCTCAATCATCGGGATGTTTCCGCCCGGATTCGTGAACGCGACGTAACTGATGCCGCTTCGCGAGTTTCCACCCATCCGGAAGTGCGTGAGTGGATGGTAAGCCGCCAGCGCGAGATGGGAGCAAACGGCGGAGTCATTATGGAAGGCCGCGACATCGGAACAGTCGTTTTTCCGAATGCCGAAGTCAAGATCTTCCTCGACGCCGATCCCCAGATTCGCGAAAGGCGCAGAGTCACCCAGGCCAACGCCCAGGACAATCCAGCTCGTGCCGAGAAGCTGAAACAGGATTTGCGCGAACGGGATCGCCGCGACTCTACCCGCGCCGCCGCCCCGCTGAGAGCCGCCGAAGACGCGGTCCACATCGACTCCAGCAAAATGACCATAGAAGAAGTCATTGCCCGTGCCGAGGCAATTGTGGCCGAGAAACTCAGGCAACACGGTCTCTGAGAGGACAGAGCAATCCTCAATTTCATTCATGGTGGTCGATCCCGCAATTAGTGCGGGATCTTTTTTTTGCGAGAAAATCCTTTCTTGTCTCCCTGAGTCGCGAGGTGGAGACCGTGTTGCATCATAGTGAGCACAATGCGGACGTGAGCACGAAAAGCTGATACATTTTCAATTCCGTCAAATCAGTTCGACGTCTTCGCATGTAATTTCGCGTTTCTAAATTCGACGGGTTATGAGTTCTGCAGTCTGCGTTCTGGAATGGAGGAGCGTTGTGAAGAGAGTACTCGCCGCGCTTTTGGTGGCCGCCAGCCTGATCTCTGTGGCACAGCAGCGCCCGTCTTCCAGTGCCCAGCCAATTCAACTGCCCAGTAGCAAGGTATTGTTCACGCCCACGCCGGGCTCTCCACGCCGCACAAACAGTCTTCCAACGGCAACTGCGGTTTCTCCCGATGGGCGCTACGTCGCGCTGCTCAACACCGGCTATGGCACCGCGGAATCGAAGATGGGCCAATCCATCACACTGCTGGATCGTACAACCGGTCAACTTACGGACTTTGCCGACGAGCGTCTGCGCCCACGGTTTAAGCAAACGTATTTCTTTGGAATCGCATTCAGTTCCGGCGGCAACGAACTTTATGTTTCCGTCGCTTCGCTCTTCGATTCCGAAGGCAAGGCTGCAGGCAACACGGGCAGCGGCATCGCCGTGTATTCGTTCCGCGATGGCAAACTGTCGCCGAGCCGATTTCTAAGGATTCCCCCGCAAAAGCTACCAGAAGGCAAAAAGTATCCATCCAAGTCGCCGCTCGCCAAGGGCCTGATGACCGCATACCCCGCAGGTCTCGCCATTTTGCCAGCCTCCCGCGAGGCTCCCGAGCGCTTGCTCGTGGCTGGGAACTTAAGTGATCAGGCATGGCTTCTCGATTCGCAATCCGGCGCGATACTCAAGTCGTTTGACGTGAGTGATCCTCGCAACGAGTGGGTTCCGGCTACCCTGCCCTATGCAGTCGCCAACGATGGTAAGGACAAGGACTGGGTCAGTCTCTGGAACACCTCCGCGATTGCCGAACTGGACTTAGTGAGCGGCGCGGTCCGCCGCATCGAACTCGACACGCCCAAAGGATCGCCGACCTCTTCCGGACATGCGACTGCGATGCTATATGAGCCGAAAAGGCACACGCTCTACGTCACGCTCGCGAATTTGGACGAAGTGATTGCGCTCGACACCATGACCTCAAAGGTTGTCTCCAGAGTCAACGTCCGATTGCCCAGGCAGCGAGCCGGCGGCGCTTATCCCAACGCGCTGGCACTAAGCCCGGGTGGCAAGCTCTACGTTGCCGAGGCCGGAACCAACTCTGTCGCGGTCCTTTCAGCTGGCAAACACTCTGAGCTTGGCGCTCCTACGGGTTTCATTCCAACCGAGTATTACCCGACCGCGCTTGCTTTCGCGGGAAACGAACTCATCATCGGCAGCGGCAAGGGGAGGGGGACCGGTCCCAGTGCAATCGTTGCAGAGCCGGAGTCCAACAACCCAAAACCTAAGAAGCGGTGGAAGTATATCGGGGACTTGACGTACGGCTCGGTAGCGCGCCTGACTGAAAAGGAAATTGCCGGTAACCTTGCGACCTACTCCGCTGAGGTCATGCACAATAATCTGATTGAAGAGAGCCAACCGCGAATCGACTTCCGCAACAGCGGCCACATCCGCAACCCTATACGCCACGTCATTTACATCATCAAAGAGAACCGCACCTATGACCAGTTGTTTGGGGACCTCGAAGTCGGCGACGGCGATCCATCGCTCACAATGTTCGGCGAGGAGATCACCCCGAATCACCACAAACTTGCGCGTCAGTTTGGTGTGCTGGACAACTTTTACGATTCAGGAGAAATCAGCGGCAACGGACACGTCTGGTCCACGGCAGCAATCACCAGCGACTACACGGAAAAGATCTGGCCGATTAATTATCGCAACGGGCAACGTACATATGATTTTGAAGGACTGGTAAACGGCGAGTGTCCGCTATTGCAGCACATCACCGATGTTGACGAACCTTCAACTGGATTTCTCTGGGCAAATGCCGCACATGCGAATTTGAGCTACCGCCATTACGGCGAGTATGTAAATACCGAGTGGTGCACATACGCCATAAACGTGAACTCTCCTGCCTCGACGGGGACATCCACGGGGCGCTGCGCCATAAAATCCGTTGCGCCGGGCGCGCCGATGCCAGAGGGCATGAGCGCGACTCCGGGTAAACCGAGTCCGTGGCCCTGGTCGATTCCGTTGATGTACCGGAACGTAGCGACAAAGCCAGAGCTGGTTGACCACTTCGATCCGAATTTCGCGGACTTTCGACTGGACTATCCGGACCAGCTTCGTGCCGACGAATTTCTCCGCGAGTTCAATCGGTTTGTTGCGGCACGGGAACGTGGCGACTCCGCCCACGAACTGCCGAACCTGGTCGTGATGCGTTTGCCGAACGATCATACGTACGGGACACGAGCGGGAATGCCCACTCCGCAGGCCTCGCTGAAAGATAATGATCTGGCTCTCGGCCGCGTTGTCGAGGCGGTTTCGCATTCGCCCTACTGGGATGACACGGCAATACTCGTGCTAGAGGACGATGCGCAAAACGGCCCCGATCACGTGGACGCGCACCGTTCGATCGCGCTGGTTATCAGCAAGTACGCGCCGCGTGGAAACAAGCCTTGGGTGGAACACGGCTTCTACACCACGGTTCACATGATCCGCACGATTGAGGACTTGTTGGGACTGCCGCCGATGAGCCACAACGATGCACAGGCCGCGCCAATTGCCGCCCTCTTCACAGGCAAAGGAGATCAAACGCCTTTTGTGGCAGACCGTCGTCATGAAAACAATGGCGGTCTTTTTGAAGTGAACGCCGAGGGCAACAAGGGCGCGAAGCAGAGTTCAATGCTCGATTTCAGCACGGAAGACAAAGCCGACGCGGCAAAGCTCAACGCGATTCTGTGGCGCGCGACTATGGGAAAGCGGCGCATGCCGAAACCGAAGCACACGGTGTTTCCGGCTTCCAGAGATCGTGACGACGATTAACCCGACCTGATATTTGGGACTGAGCACGCCAGGCAAATCCGGCCCAGCATTGAGCTCGTTTTCCCGCAAACCGGGGATTTTGCCCTGCGACAGGCGTTGAAAGGCGGCAAAACCGTCCTGAAATGCATCTTACTTAGCCCAAGCCTCTGGGCTTGCGGGCTAATGATACCTCCGTCGCCACTTCCCGAATCCGAGCCGCTGGAGCGCTTCGCCGTCGAGGTCTTCTCGGAATTGAACGAGAACACGATCGCTCGCCGAGCCCGCGAAGTCAACGTACTGCTCCGCATGAGTATGCTGGCCGGGTTGGAAATGGAGCTCGCATCCACGCTCAATCTGATCTGCGACCTCGCCGGGGAAATCGTAAGCTTCTTGCGCGGAACGGTTTATTTCTGGGATGAGGACGCCGGAGCCATGCATTTACGCGTGACGCGAAACATGCCGGACCCGGACGAGGAAAGCTATACGCGTGCGAACGTGCTCAATTACTGGGTGGCCAAACTGGGTCGACCACTGCTGCTTACGCGCCACTGTCAGCGCGAAGCAGACGTGCTGCTGCATGCCATGAACGCGGCCAGCGTACTCGTGGTCCCCCTCTTCGTTCGCAATCGAGTTGCGGGGTCGATGCAGCTGTTCGGCGAACGTACGGACAGTTTTTCACGGGAAGACGCGCAACTCCTCTGGATACTTTCCCTGGTTGCCGAAAGCATGTTGGCCCGTGACTATTCCAATGAGACCCTGCTGCGTTTTGCCTTTACCGACTTCCTGACCGGGCTCAAGACTCGTGGCTACTTCGAGCAGCAGCTCGATTTGGAACTCGCGCGTGCCGAACGCAGGGGCACACCTTTGGCAGTTCTCATGATCGACATCGATCATTTCAAACGCCTGAATGACACGCACGGCCATACCGTGGGCGACATGGTGCTGCGCGACTTGGCAGCCATTCTAACCCGCGATCTTCGCGAAGTTGATACTGCTGCACGCTATGGTGGAGAAGAGTTTATTTTGTTGCTGCCGGAAACCAGTCTCCAGGGAGCGAAGCTCGTCGCTCAACGCTTGCGCTATTCGGTCGAGCAGGCGAACTTTTTTACCGGAGCGCGAACCGAGGCAGGCGCCGAAATAGAGCACATCACAATCAGCATTGGTGTCGCCCTGTTTCCCGACGAGGCCCGTTTTAAACGAGATCTGCTTGAAGCCTCGGATGCAGCACTCTATGAAGCAAAAGCGCGAGGACGCAACTGCGTCGTCCTCTACTCGGAGATCCACACCCAAAAAGCATCCTAATTTTCATGGAAATGAAGTCTCGAGGGCAGGATGAGCAGGGAGGTCTCTCTGCCCTGCTCATCTGACGCTTATTTCCCTTTCGCCTTACTTTGCTTCTTCGCGGCAACTTTCTTTGCCGCGGGCTTTTCAGCAGCTTTCTTTGCAACGGGTTTGCTTGCAGCCTTTGCGGGAGTCTTTGGAGATTTTGCCGGGACAGCCTTCACCGCCTCGGCTTTTGCTAAGACTTTGGGTGGCGTCGCTTTGCCCGGAACAGCTTTGGCCGGAGCAGCTTTCTTTGCTGCGGATTTTGCCCCAGCCTTAGTAATTACCGGCTTGGATGGAATATTTGCCTCGGGTTTGGCGTCTTCTTCTGCAACGATCTCAGGTTCAGAGATCGGAGCAAGTGACTCGCTGGGAGCGGTTTCCGCAACATTGCTGGCAATAACCTTTGCCTTCGGCAGGACCACAGTTTGGACAGGAGCTGCGTTCTCGGCAACCGCGCCTAGCTGACGCAGGAGCACCTGGCGCATGGTATCGATCGGAGCCGGTTTCCCGGTCCAAATTTCAAACTGCCTTGCCGCCTGATGGACGAACATCTCGGCCCCGCTGATAGTGCCGCAGCCTTTGGCCTGCGCCATTTTCAAAAACCCCGTCTCAATGGGGTTATAGACAGAGTCGAAGACCCAGAGCGCATTGATTTCATTCTCTTCAAGCGGAGTGTTTTCGTCGGAACCCATTCCCACCGGGGTTGCATTGAAGATCACGTCGAACGTCGATTTCGTCAGCTCGCTGCGTTTTATGGTCTTCGAATCCGACTGCTTCGCGAGCGCCTGGCCTGTTGCCAGTGTGCGGTTCAGGATGAAGACCTCGGAACCCTTAGCCCGGAACCCGAAAACAGCGGCCCGAGCCGCTCCTCCCGCTCCCAGCACCAGAATCCGCCCTCCCTGCAACGGCACACGTGACTCAGTGGCGGCGACGATGCCGTAGACATCCGTGTTGAATCCGAACAATCTCCCGTCCTTAGCGCGCACAACCGTATTGCAGGCGCCTGTACGCTGAGTCAGGACATCGCTGTTGTCCAGATGATCCACAATTGCCTGCTTGTATGGCATGGTCACGCTAAGTCCGTCCAAAGGAAGGTCTGCGACTGTGGAAAGCAGGTCTTGCAGGGTTTTCGCATGCAGAGGCAAATAGACGGCGTTGACGTTCTCGCGACGGAAAGACGAGTTCATCACCCAGGGCGACATCGAATGCGAAACGGGGTCTCCCGCCACGCCATACACCTTGGTTACGGCCTCTATTTGCTCAACACGGTAGAAGTCTCGCAGCTCACGATATGTAGGTTGGCCGGGGGCCGTCGCTTCACCACGAGCGGCAGAGCCGAAGGTAAACGCCCCTCCGGCACGGATGCTCAAAATGCGGCTGAGCAGTCCTTGCTCGCCCATGCACATGCCGACCATCGAATACTCGGAGCAATGCTGTTCCAGAAATCGGATCATTACAACGTTGTCGTGCAGACATGTAGCCGTACCCACCACTTTGTAAAAATCAGCAGTAAAGGAGCGCATCCGCTCGAAGGTTTCTTCCAGATTAACGGTAGCCTTGAAATCGTGGCTGGAAAGGACTATGGCGGCACGGGCGCGAAGGTCTTCCCATTCGGCGCCGGTAATGGCCTCAGCGGTCTCGATTTCCACATCGAGCGCGGGGCATCCAGCCTCGGTTGCCTTGCGCAGTAAGTCCAGCTGCTCCTGAACCGATCCGCGGAAACGTCCTCCTGCCTCGGTTCGTCTGCAGGTAGCTATGATTGTGGCGTCTGGACGCAATTCCACGAGGCGCCTGAGTCGCGGCATCGCCTCGGAGGGTGCTTTCAGGTAGTCGAGCCGAAGCTCGATCAGCGGATTTTCGCGCAAAACGGATTCCGCCTTGTCCAGCAACTCGGCGGGATCGCTACCCGAAATGGTCACGCAAATCCGCGGAATGCGAAGTCGCAAGGAACGAGCAGCGTAGTTCATCGGTAAAACAGTCATTTATAGGGCAAATGGTAATGTCGCGCTCGACGGGTTGCAATGGGTGAGCGCAGTTTTCAGTGATAAAAATCAGAAAAAATGATGAGGTACTCTTTCAGTCAACCGATTGGCCCAAGGTTACTTGACCCTCCTCCCCACCTTTGTTAGCTTCCGGTTAAATATTGTGTTCGGTTCACACCAGGCAAACGCCGCGAAGCGGCTGAAACGAGAGCACGGAATGAAATATCTGATGTTTGCAATCACCCTGTTGTCTGGGACCCTATTGACGACCTCTAGTTTCGCGTCAGACATTCCGACCAGCTCATCCCCGGCTAACGGTCCAAGCTATAGTCAGATGTATTGCTCCGGCTTTGTGACCAGGCGATCTATCCCGCACACTAACTTCGTTCTCGGCTCCAAGGAGAGTCCGCACGAGGATCGCTTTCCGGGGCGCTCGCTCCTATTCCTTGGAGGCCCGTCTCTGGTTGAAGGACAGCGATACAGCCTTTTGAGGCAGGTCGATGACCCCAATCGCGAGGATTCTTCACCGAAACAGCGCAAGAAGCTCTCCGAACTCGGCGCGCTTTACCAGGAAGTAGGCTGGGTCACGGTGCGTTCCGTCGAGAAGGGTGCGTCGATCGCCAGCTTCGATTTTGCCTGTGACACGGCGATTCTCGGCGATATTGTAGTTCCGTATGTTGAAAAAGCCGCAGTCGCGTTCCGCTCCACTGACGGACCTATTAAATCTTTCGTCGCTAAACGCGGTTCAGTCAGCGGGCAAATCGTCGGCTCAAAGGACTTTGTAGTACTTCTTGGCACTGGCCAGATCGTCTATACCGACTTCGGCAGCGCAAAAGGCGCTAAACCGGGAGATTATCTCTTCGTGCTGCACGGTTACTCTCCGTCAGATTTGAATAAAGTCGATCGCGCTTCCGCACGGCTGCCAAAGGGATCGGAGCCATCGGCTGTCAGCCAGACTGAATTCGGCGAGAAAAATGTTATGCGATCTGTTCCGGAACGCGTCCTCGGCGAAATCCTGATCCTGTCCGTCACGCCTGAGGCGTCCACCGGAATGATTACCCGGTCGTTTTCCGAAATGCAGTTGGGCGACAATGTAGAACCGGAACGCCCTTAGCTGAACGCTGCGTCAGCCGATTTCAACCGCTCACGAGGCTGAGATCTTGCAATCAGGTCAAAATCGCGGTTCATCTTGGAGGCTTTCACAGGGAGTGAACTCTCCAAACACTTCCGCAGTAAAGGCCTCGATCTTCGCCCCATGTCTCCATTGATCCGGCGGCAGCCCCGCCTTCCGACATGTCTGTGCCAGAAAGGTTTCCCGGTCCCAGCCCCATTCCGGGGCGACCTGTGGAAGCAGAAGTCCCCGTCGGCCACCGTGACTTATCAGCAGCCCGTGCTTTCCAACAACCACGTCTTCGGGCGCAATCGTAAACATCGGCGAGAGGACGCTTATCTCCAACTGCAGCATGTCCAGTTCAGCTGCTCTTACGGGAGGAAAACGCGGATCTTCCATTGCGGCAGCGCGGGCCGTCTCACAAATTGTCTGATACAGGGGTGCAGCGGCTATCACATACCCAATGCAGCCGCGCAGATTTCCGCCGCTGTGCAGAGTAGTGAATGCTCCACGTGGTTCGCACAAGTGGGGACTGGCGGTGGAAACCTGCAAAGGCTCTCCGATCACAGCGGCGCGAATGCTCTGGTGCGCCAATCTCAGCAGCCAGCGCCGTTCTTCGTCGGTATACTCAGGAATGTCTGGCATCTTTAAGTCCGTAATTATGAGGTGCGAATATTTTTGTCTTTCGGGCGCTTGACCACAAACGGAAGCGGAGCGGGCCGGCTCGGATTTTTTACTGGCACCTCCTGCCAGAACGCCCGGAAATAAGCAAAGGCTGAGAGTAGCGAAACCGCCAGCATGATCCAGATCGTCACAGTCGCGATCGAGCTCCCAGGCAACAGCATGCCTCCCACCGGCCAGATTTTCCAGGCATGTGCCATGAGCACGCAGACGACGGAAATAATTTGGGTCAAGATCTTAAACTTGCGGATGTCGCGAACTCGAAGGTCCATCTTTTCCTGCGTTGCTACCGAGCATAGCCCGGTTACCAGAAACTCTCGCCCTACGATCAGCACAGCGATCCACGCGGGGACCAGGGCCGGAGCAAACTGGACCAGGGAAATGTATGCGGCGGCAACCAAGAGCTTGTCTGCAAGTGGCGAAAGCAGCATTCCAAGCGTCGTCACCTGATGGTTTCGTCGCGCCAGGTAGCCGTCCACTCCATCGGTTGCCGAGGCCAGCAGAAACACGCCCGCAGCCAGTAATTCTTGTTCCCCGTGTGAGCCATGAAAGCGGGTACTTCCAAGAATCCAGAGAAAAAACGGCACGCAACAGATGCGTGCGAGCGTGATGGAATTAGGCAAGTTCACTTGATACAAAATTTCGCGAGGTCGTCACCTCGCTGCGAATTATGCGGCTTGCACTCGTGAGTTTCAAGACGCGCCGACTACACCCATGCGCACATCCGTCGGAGGGCTAAACCTCAGGCTTGGCAGCAGGTGGTTCCATCGAGCCAACTTCAGAAACAGCAGCTTGTGGCTTCTCGCCGTTCTGGTTGACCATATCTTTCAGCTCTTTGCTGGGTTTGAAAAACGGAATCTTTTTCGGAGGAACCTCGACGCGGTCGCCCGTTTTAGGATTGCGGCCAACGCGTGGTTTGCGCTGCCGGGTACGGAAACTGCCGAACCCGCGAATTTCGATCTTGTCCCCAGTGCGCAGGGCACGCACCACACTGTCGAAGATTGTCTCCACAATGACTTCGCTGTCCTTGCGGGTCAGTTCGGCCATTCGTGAGACTTCTTCGATGAGATCGGCTTTCGTCATGATGTTCTTTCTCCGTGTAAGCGGATTTTTGACCCCGTTGCCGGGCATCGCAACCGAAGCTTAAAACGTTGGCAAATGGGAGTTTATCACGCCCAACGCCAAAAGCAGTAGGGGGATGTATCACTTTCGAAACAATCGGCCCAGAAAGCCGCCGATACGGTCCAGCATTCCCTGCTTCTTCTTTGGCGGATCGGATGCTTGCGCTGGGCCGCTGACCCGAGGAAGCAATGCGAGAGCCAGCCTGGAGTTATCCCTCGAAACGGCGAGCCGCGCCACCGTCACGTAATAATCCTCCGCGACTCCATTGCCGCGATAAACGAAAGAACTGTCCACCTCAAGATGGGGCTCACCCGCCGGCTTCGCGGGAGGGAAAAACTCTTTAGCCGGAGGTGGCATGGGAGGTGACATCGGAGGTGGCACATTGGCCCTGAGCATCTCTCGTTTCACTTCGGGACAGCCGCAGATAGGCGGTGCGTCCGTAATGCCGGAAATTTTTCCCGTGCGGAACATCACGTCCTTCCCCGGTGAGAGCTGATACGACTCGGAACCCATCATCTCGGTGATGAATATCGCCGCATTGTTTCCGGGCAGTGATCGCAAACAGGTGTCCCCTGAAGGAAGCACCGAGATTGCGAAATGGAACTTTCCGGGGCTGATGAGTTGCAGGCGGAAATCCGGGGTAACCAGAGAGTCGGACGCGGCGCGCAGTGAATAATTCAGCTCCATCGAGCCGGTATTCAGGCCCAGCACCAGTGCTTTGCCGCTCGGGTCTGCGCTAAACGACAGGCTCGTTTTGGGACAGATTCGTACTTCACCTCCACGTTCGAGTTTCAGCAGCGCAATCCCGTCTCCAGCCGAAACCTGCGAACCACTAAGCACGCGTGTGCCGTTTCCAGAGAGAATCACGGAACCGCGGACGCCCGCATCACTGGAAAAAACTTCCCCGATTGCACTCTGAGCGCGGGCCGCCCGAGCAGCAACCAGCGCAAAGCCAAGCAGCAGTATGTGCTTTTTCACGATGAGCTATTGAATCACAAACCGGAACCCTCGACGGAAGAGTAGCCGACAAATTCCGTTTCGTCTGCAGGAACAAACTCGTAGCTGTTGATCGCGACGGCTATCGCAAACTTCCCATCGGTTCCTTCACCACCCACGCGAACCACAGTGCCGCGGCAATGCACGTCGATCGACTCCGTCATCGTAACCTCGGCAGGCAGCGTCAAAATAAACTCAATGTCAGAATCAGGCTTCATCTCACAATCACAGGAGAAGCAGACGCCATGCGAACTGATGTCAAGGGTTGTTGCCCTGCTTTCTAGCGATTCACCCGCAGCCGCGGTCAACGTGAGTGGGAGCTGAAGAGCAAACCGCCGCATTTTCCGCTTTTCTACAGCGGTCATATCTGCTTCCATTTGGAGGATCCTCTGGCATACAGCTTACTTTGCAGTGCAACAGTGTCAAGTCCGTAATTATGTAAAATTTCAAAGTGAGATTTGCTCTCCTTTTTTTTGGGGGGCTTATGCCAGACAAGAACATCCTGCCGGCGCAGGTTTATATCGAAGCGAGCAAAGATATGCATACCAGGCCTGCATCCGCTAGGATGTCATGTGACTTTAACCTAACGTTCTGTATGGCAGTCGGGAGGTGTAGCTCCCGAATTCTGTGTTTTTGTTTTGCTCTCAAGCTGAAGGGATGCATGAAGATCACGTTCTGGGGCGTTCGCGGGTCCACTCCAACTCCGCAATTGGAAAACATGCGATATGGCGGAAACACCTCCTGCGTGGAGGTGCGCGTCAACGGCCACATTTATATATTTGACTGCGGTACTGGATTCCGGAATCTGGGCAAGAAACTGATGGCGGAGCGGGGCACGACCCCCATCTACGCTCATATATTCCTCTCCCATTTTCACTGGGATCATATACAGGGAATTCCCTTTTTCGAGCCGCTGTACGAAAACTCCGACAATTACTTCTTCTTTCATTCCTCCAGCCGCGTCAGTGGACTGCAGCGAGCAATCGAGGAGCAGATGGCCGATCCGTATTTTCCTGTGAACATGAGCGAAATGGCGGCCCATCGCAATTTCTATGACATAGAGGAAGATCGAATTGCCTTCGACGACTGCATCGTGCAATCCCTGTGGCTGAATCATCCGCAGGGCTGTCTCGGCTTCAGAATGGAAACCGAGAGCGGAATCCTCACCTATGCCACCGACAACGAACCCGGGCACCCTGTTTTCGATCGCAATGTGCGCAAGCTGGCAGAAGGCGCCGATGTGCTCATCTATGACGCACAGTATCTACCGGAAGAATACGAAGCCAATCGCCGTGGCTGGGGGCACAGTCACTGGCGCGAAGCCGTTAACATAGCCCGGGATAGCGGCGCCCGGGAAGTGGTGCTTTTCCACCACGACCCGGATCACGACGATGAGCGCATCGACTCGATTGTCGAATCAGCTTCTAATTACTTTCAAAACTTGCGTGCCGCGCGCGAAGGCGACACTATCGAACTATAGCTGCACATAATTTAGCCGATTTGCCGCGATTCTTATCGAATTCCCACCACGGCGAGCATCCGTCCGGTCACGTGTTCCTTCCGGTACGAGAAAAACAGATCCGTGTGGCAGGCAGTGCACTGATTCATGGACTGGATGTTCTCCGTCGGAACGCCCGCGTCCAGCAATTGGCACCAGTTCGCTTTCACCAGGTCCAGATGCCGCGACAGCGCCGGTTCGCCATGCCCGGGAGCCCGCTGGTTCAGGAACAGCATCGGGTACTTGGTCTTCAGGCTCCAGCTATCGAAAACATCTTCGAATAACTCTTTCGAGTAGGCAAACTGCGAGTCGAATGCGTTCTCCACTTCTTCGCTGATCTCGTAGCAGCAGCCTCCGATGCCGGGTCCAATGACGGCCAGCAGGTCTTCCGGATTGCAACCCAACTGCCGTCGCATCTCACCCACGCCTTTTTCAACAATGCGCTGTACCGTGCCGCGCCAGCCTGCGTGAAAAATACCCACTGCCTTTCGCTTACGGTCAGCCAGAACTACCGGGAAGCAGTCAGCAATCTTTACACCCAGTAATACCCCGGCGGTGTTGGAGATCAATCCGTCGCCCCCGCTCTCCTCTACCTTGTTCTTGCGAAGCCGCGCCCATTCCGGCCCGCGCACTCCATACACCCGATGGATAACCGCCGAGTGCGTCTGGTTAAGCAGAACCAATGGCCAGGAGATACCGGCGGCACTCTGAGCCTTCAGCTTGCGCAAAAAGCGTTCGCGGTTGCGCTCTACGTCCGTCGGAGCATCTTCCGGAGTAAACCCGAGATTGAGTTGCTGGCCGCCGTACTCTTTGCTCACGCCACCCGGCCGGGTACTGAACCCGTGCAGTAGCCAAGGCACTCCCGAGAGCTTCTCCGAGGTAAGAATTTTGATTGTGGAAGCCTTCGGCGGACGAGGACTGGAGCGCTCGCGGTCGCGTTTGGCGCGTTGCGTTTTCAAGACAGAGGGCTGGGGCCCTCGGGATTCAGATTTCTTCTGTGTGGTCACTGTATTGATTGTATCGGATGGCTTTTCTTTCGGCGGTTTCAAGCAAGTTTACCCAAGATTTTTTGCATTGTTCTGAGGTGCCTTGGCGTGATTAAATGGCTGCCCCGACTGGGGAATCTTGATTTCAGACATCCGTTCCACCACGAGCATTGCGCTGGGTTGGCTGTGATCAATATAGAGGTAATTGTTCTCTCTCAAGGGTTCCGCGGGAAGCGTCATCGTAATTGCAAGAGATTCTAGAGGATGCAAGAAGGAGGGTAGTTATGAAAGTACTGGGTTTTCTCGGTAGCCCCAGAAAAGGCGCGAATACTGACATCTTACTCGAAGAATTCTTAAAGGGCAGTAAAAGTGCTGGAGCACAAACAGAAAAAATCGACGTTTATGATTTGAAAATTAACGAATGTGTTGGCTGTTTTATGAACTGCTTTGTAGACGAATCGGAGTGTCCGCGCTGGAGTGGGACAGACGATATGGATGAAGTTCATAAAAAGATGAGAGAAGCCGATCTTATCGTTTTTTCATCTCCTGTCTATTGCGGAACTCCCCCTTCAAAGGTCATGGCTTTGCTTGAAAGATGCATTGACCAAAAAGCAGTGGATATGGTCGCCCACAAACATATCTACAACCACTTTAAAGACAAGAAAGTGGTAATACTGCAAACCAACTGCTACGGCGACCTGAAATACCAGGATCTACCGCTTAAGGTTTACGACTATATTCTTTGCGAAGCCTGGAAAATGATCAGGGTTGGGGCCTTTGGCGTGGCGGGCTTACTGAATGAACAGGATATTCTAAAGAAACCGGAAGAGTTGAAAAAAGCATACGAGATGGGTGCGCAACTTTGTAAAAAGGCCTGACGTTACCGAACCTGCGCAGGTCACTGGGAAATCGAGAGGAAAGCGTGCGCTTCTCTACACGCTTTCCGTCACCTGGACGATCCAGCAACGAAAGGCAATTCTTAGAAGGACTGAGCTTCTCGCGAGCGGTGCTGTGGCTGCATTTGGTTTGATCGTCAATTGAACCGACCAAAGCTGAAGAGCTTACCGCCTGAGAACCCACTTTTTCGGCGGGGTTCGCGATCCACAGCATTCCATCGATGAACATGCAATAAATACTCTGCCGTACAAGAACGGAGTATCCCGGCAATCTGAACGAGAAACTCCGGCCTGCCGGCCCGCAAAGCTTAGCCCCTCTGGCATTGAAATAGTAGTAAGCGGCTTAAGCAATATTTCTGGCTGCCCCTTGTTGTTTTGAAGTGCTTTGACGTGATTAAATTGATGCTCAACGGATGGCAGAAACGTCGCAGGCCTCCTCTTGGTTTCATATATATGTATCAGGACTTCAGTACAGTTGAGCGTTGGACTGGCAGGGCGGTTCGCTGTGTTTATCAGTGCATCATGGTGGCAATCGCAACTCGCCATGCCGATGCCGTGGATGTGAAGTTCCTCGTCGATGGGCGTCCTGTATGGATTGCGCTCGCTCTTCCGGCGTGGGCTGAACATAAGAAGCAAACGGGAAACGTGATCACGGATCCCCTCGCTGTTGAAATCGCCGGACATTACCTGCGCAGCATCCTGGAAGACGGAGAGGAGAGCGGGCGCGATCTCTACACGCTTTCCGTCGCCGAGACTCTCGATCATCTAGAAGCAGTCCTTAAAGAAGCTGAGGTCCTCAGCAGCGTGAATTGACGGCTGTTTCATCGAAGGATCAGGGGCCAATACGAGAACAGAGCATACGGATAATCTGGCCATTCAAATTACGAAACAGATTTAGAGACGGAGTTTGTGCGCAATATGACAGTGTGCAACAAGAAGCATTCCGAGCCCCCTACCAAGAATGAGGCCCTGCTGAAGTGGGTTGAAAAAATCGCGGCGATTACCAAACCAGACGCTATCCACTGGGTTGACGGATCCCAAGAAGAATATGACCAACTATGCTCCGAACTGGTGGACAAAGGCGCGTTCATCAAGCTGAACGAGAAGCTTTGGCCTGGTTGTTATTACGCTAAGTCCGATCCGGACGACGTCGCACGCGTCGAGGATCGCACGTTCATCTGTTCCCTTTCAAAGGAAGATGCCGGTCCAACCAACAATTGGGTAGACCCGTTCCAGATGCGCAAGAAGCTGAAGGGGCTGTTCTCGGGATGCATGCAGGGACGCACCATGTATGTGCTGCCGTTCAGCATGGGGCCGGTCGGATCGCCGTTGTCGCAATTGGGTATAGAACTGACGGACTCCCCTTACGTAGTCGTCAATATGCGGATTATGACTCGCATTGGTCTGCCAGTGTTAAAAGAGATCGATAAAGACGAAAAGCGCGTCGTACCTTGCGTCCACAGTGTTGGCAAGCCGCTCGCCCCCGGGGAAAAGGATGCTCTCTGGCCCTGCAACAAGGAAAAATACATCGTCCACTTCCCCGAGAGCCGCGAAATCTGGTCATTCGGTTCCGGCTACGGAGGAAACGCTCTGCTGGGCAAGAAGTGTTTCGCCCTGCGCATTGCCTCGACCATGGCGCGCGACGAAGGCTGGATGGCCGAGCACATGCTGATCCTTGGCGCCGAAAGCCCGGAAGGCGAAACGACTTACGTGGCCGCTGCTTTCCCAAGCGCCTGCGGCAAGACGAACTTCGCCATGCTCATTCCTCCTGAGGGTTTTGATGGCTGGAAAATTCGCACTGTTGGCGATGACATTGCCTGGATCAGACCGGATGCAAATGGCCAACTTCGTGCTATTAACCCCGAAGCCGGTTTCTTCGGCGTTGCGCCGGGAACGTCGGTAAAGACTAATCCGAATGCAATGGCAACGCTGTCCAAAAACACCATTTTCACCAACGTTGCGCTTACCCCCGAAGGTGGCGTTTGGTGGGAAGGTATGTGCGAACCGCCCGCGGAGTGTTTGGATTGGAAAGGTAACCGCTGGACGCCGGAAATTGGCAAGCAGACCGGCGCAACTGCAGCGCACGCAAACGCCCGCTTCACAGCACCGGCATCGCAGTGCCCCACCATCGACCCCGATTGGGAAAATCCCAATGGCGTGCCGATCAGCGCCTTCATTTTCGGCGGACGCCGCCCGTCAACGATGCCGCTCGTCTACCAGGCGTTCAACTGGAGCGGTGGCGTATATACCGGCGCAACGATGGGATCGGAGATGACGGCTGCCGCAGCCGGAACCATCGGCAAGGTTCGCCGCGATCCTATGGCTATGCTGCCCTTCTGCGGCTATCACATGGGCGATTATTTCCGTCACTGGATAACGATGGGACGCAACCTCAGCGTCACGCCACGCATTTTCCACGTGAACTGGTTCCGCAAAGACGAGGATGGAAAGTTTCTGTGGCCCGGCTACGGCGAAAATATGCGCGTTCTGAAGTGGATCATCGACCGCGTACGCGGCAAAGCGCTCGCACGAGAAACGCCGATCGGTTGGCTGCCTCGCTATGAGGACATTGAATGGAACGGCTTGGATTACCCGAAGGAAACCTTCGACGTTTTGCAGACCGTCGACCGTGAAGCATGGAAGCGCGAAGTGATCGGTCACGAAGAGCTGTTCATCAGTTTGCACGATCATCTGCCATCCGAGATGGTCTATGAACGCGAACTGCTGATCTGCCGTCTGTAAACCTGCAGGTACGCAGAAACGCCGCTGCTCCATGCAGCGGCGTTTACCTTTTTTGAGTTGTTTGGTGCCTGGTTCGGAAACTAGACCGGTTCCTTAAAAGGTATATGCCTGGAAAATGTTGGGAGGTACTCTACTGAGGCTGGCAGTTCTTCCGTGACAGATCAACGATGGCGCGAGCGTATTCCGATGATCTTCGGTGCAAGTTTCT
>Ga0183096_1001082_pt1 | contig 25967 bp, 15 predicted proteins | sample Biomet5_FD_127791 | JGI IMG/M metagenome (GOLD analysis project Ga0183096, IMG submission 127791) | Microbial communities from bioreactor (seeded with sewage sludge) at LBNL, California, USA - Biofuel metagenome 5 (version 2) (version 3) | ecosystem: Engineered > Bioreactor > Anaerobic >... | reverse complement strand
TGCATGCCTACTTCGATGGCGATGGCCTTCTTCTTCGACAGAGGAGCGCCAACAAGTTTGGCGAGGATGTAGCCAAGCACGTAGCCCAGCACGTTGTGGAGGATCACGACCACGAAGACGATGAAGCCGGTGGTGATGATCTTTTCGGAGTTGGCTGCCACGACGGCGGCCACTATCATCACAATAGCCACGACGGAGACGAGCGGCAGCACCTTGACGGCCTTCTGCGTGGTCTCGCTGAAGAAGTGGTTGATGATGAAGCCGAGCGCGATGGGCAGGATGACAACTTTGACGATGGACATGAACATGGCCATCATGTTGACCTCAACGGTCTGATGCAGGATCAGGTATGTGAGAGCAGGCGTCACAAAAGGCGCGAAGATGGTCGAGCAGCAGGTCATGCCGACGGAGAGCGCCACGTCGCCTTTACCGAGGTAGGTCATCACGTTGGAAGCGGTGCCGCCGGGGCAGGTGCCGACCAGCACCACGCCGGCCGCAAGGTCTGGCGGCAGCGCGAAGATCTTGCAGAGCGCGAAGGCAAGCAGCGGCATGATAGTGAACTGCGCGAAGAAGCCGATCACGATGTCCTTCGGGCGCGTGAAGACGACTGCAAAGTCGTGCGGCGTGAGCGTGAGGCCCATGCCGAACATGACGATCATGAGCAGGGTGGTGACCCACTTCGTTTTGATCCAGATGAGCGTCTGAGGCGAGAAGAGCGCTATCGCCGCCACGACGAGGACTATGAAGGCCATGTACTTGCCGACCAGGTTGCTGAGCTTTTCCAAAAATTTCATTGCAGATATCCCCTTGCTTTTATATTAGCGGCCGCTTAAAGGCGGCAACAGTCTGGAATTATATCTTCCAGTCTGCTGAATGTAAATATCAGTGTGGCTTTACAATCTAATGGGTATTGCGCTGGTTTTGCATCATGTTAAGGCATGTTTCGTTATCAGATTAATTTTATATTGGATATCAGCTAATTCGCAATAGATTTGCCAATATATGCTATATCGGCCGGCGGCCGACGCGCACTTTTAATATCGCGGCAAAACAGCGTTGAAAAGGTTTTTGACTTGCTAAAATATCTATTTTGCGGTCAAATTTATATTATAATATAGCAACCATTTGACAAGCGCATTTCCGGAGGTAGGGCTATGAAGAGGCAAGGCAAGTCTGTTCTCGTTCTAATAATCATGCTGTCTTTGTGCGCGGTCCTCTGCGGCACCTCCGCGGCAGGCCAAATTCCGCCGGCGGCCGGAAATACCGTGCGTGTGGGATACTTCAGGGACGGAGATTATCTTTACAAGGATAAGGACGGCAGCTACCGAGGCTACGAGGCCGAATACCTTTACAATATTGCCCAGTACGCCAATTGGAAGCTTGTCTTCTCCGATTTCAGAAACTGGGCCGACCTGATGGACGCGCTGCTGGCCGGGCGCATTGATTTGGCACTGGGGCTGAGCCGCACGTCGGAACGCGAAAAGTCGCTGCTGTTTTCAGCCAAGGAGATAGGCAGCGATTATAACTCCATCGTGGTGCGCAAGAACGACGGGCGCGCCGCCTACGGAGACACGGAAGCCTTTGCCGGCATGAAGTTCGGCCGCGTGCGCGACGTCAACGTCAACAAATACTTCGACGACTGGTGCGCGCGTTACGGGCTGAAGCTTCAGACGGAGGATTTCCCGTCGTTCGCGGACGCCTTCAGGGCCCTTGACGATAAAAAGCTTGACGCCTTGGTGGTGGGCGGCAACGTCATCAACGGCTACCGCACGGTGCTGCGCTTCGCGCCGCGGCCGTATTACATCGCCTTCTCCCCCAAGAGCGCAGCCATCAAGGCTCAGGCCGACCTGGCGATGGAGTTCATTCTCATCGACAACCCCACTTACGACCAGTATCTGTACAATAAATATTTCGGTTCGATAGAGAAGGACATCGTGGCTTTCTCAAAGAGCGAGAACGAATACCTGGCCTCGCACGCCATCACCACCGTGGCCATGCTGCGCAAAGATCCGCCGTTCTCCTACGCGGAGGGAAAAGGAGACAGCCCGCTGATCGGCATCCTGCCGGACTTCTACCGCAAGCTTGCGGCGATCACGGGGCTGAAATTCAGGTTCCAGGCGTATGATTCGCCGGAAGAGGCCCTGGCTGCCGTCAAAGATGGGCGCGCAGACCTGCTGGGCATGTTCCGCAGCGATATTTTCACAGCTGAAAAAGCCGGCATGGTGCAGACGAAAAATTATTACTCCATGAACATGGCGCAAATTACCCGCGTCGGAGACCGGACCGTCAAATCAGCGGCCGTGCTGAAGCGCAACGAATCTTTCATCAGAGAGAAACTCAGCGGCGTGCGTCTCGTTAGCTATGCGGACATGTCCGGCTGTTACTCGGCTCTGGCCTCCGGTTCGGTGGACGCGATTATCTGCGAGCTGCCGGCCGCCACCTGGCTGCTGAACCAGCACCGCTCCTCCGAGTACCGCACCTCCAACCTCTCGGTGCTGAACTGGGGCGCCTGCTGTCTGATGCCCGCTGACAAGGACGCTCTGCGCTCCATCCTCAACAAGGGCATCAACGCCTCCGGTTCCGCGATCGAGAGCGTCATAACCACCGACACATTGCAGGAGAATACCGTAGAGGGCCTCATAGACAAGCTGCCCATCCTCTGGGTGGCCGGCTTCGCGGCGGTCATGCTGCTGGTGGCGCTCTTCCTGGTGGCTGCCGTGGTGCTGCTCGTGCGGCGCCAGCGTGAAAAAGCGATGCTGGCCGCCATCAACGAGGAAAATGTGCGCAAGGAGGCCCGCCTATCCGCGCTCGAGAAGAGCAACGACGAGAAGAACCGTTTCTTCTCCACTATCAGCCACGATATGAGAACGCCTCTCAACGCAGTCATCGGCTTCGCACAGCTTGCGCGCAGGGAATCCCTGCCGCCCAAAGCGGAAGACTACATCTCGAAGATAGAAATTTCCGGCAACCTGCTGCTCGACCTTATCAACGATACGCTAACGATCTCCAAGATCAGCAGCGGCAAATTGAGGCTCGATCCGGAACCGATCCAGGCCGACGAATTGTTCGAATCGATCATGATACCGATCCGCGCCGCCGCCGAAAAGAAAAATATCTCCTTCAGGGCCGACATCGCCGGCGTCAGTAAGACAACCATCTTAGCCGACCGGCTCAACACGCAGAAGATCTTCCTCAACCTGCTTTCCAACGCAGTCAAATACACGCCGGCGGGCGGCACGGTGGAATTCTCCGCTGCCGGCGTTTCCAACGGGCACACGGGACTGGAACTGCTGGCCGTGGTGCGCGACAACGGCATCGGCATCTCGGATGAATTCCTGCCCCACATCTACGAACCATTCGTGCAGGAGCAGAGGAAAAAGACGGAATCCACCGGCACAGGGCTGGGGCTCTCCATCGTCAAACGGCTCGTGGACATGATGGGCGGGCAGATCGACGTCAGCAGCAAACTGGGAAGCGGCACTACCTTCACTCTGCGGCTCCATTTTGACGAAACAACCGCTGCGCCAAAAACAGAACAAACGATCCCCGCGAAGAAGGGCGCCAGCCTCGAAGGCAGAAAGGTCCTGGTCTGCGAGGACAACGCGCTGAATATGGAGATAGACAAGGCTCTGCTTGAAGCCAGAGGCATGACCGCCACGCCTGCCTGCGACGGCAAAGAGGGCGTCAATATTTTCGCCGGATCCCGCGAGGGGGAATATGACGCCATCCTGATGGACCTTCGCATGCCGGTCATGAATGGGTACGAAGCAGTCGGCATCATCCGCGCCATGGACAGAAGCGACGCCGCGTCGGTGCCTGTCATCGCCATGACAGCAGACGCTTATGACGAGGACGTCAAAAAATGCCTCAAAGCCGGGATGAACGGACACGTTTCAAAACCGGTCGATCCGGAAAAACTCTACGCGGCCTTGGCCCAGGTCCTGTCAAAACGATACGGAGAGCAGACTGAAATTATCAAATAAGGGATTCGCACGCAGACAATAGGGCTCCGTCAATCATGCCGCGGCCGTTGTTCTATAACCTTTTCCAGCGTTTTGCAGAGGTCCTCCGGGTAAACCGGCTTGGCCAGATAAGCGGTCATGCCGCACTGCATAATTTTGTCCTTCGTCTCCGAATATGCGTCTGCCGTCAGCGCTATCACCGGCACGGAACCTGCATCGGCCCTTGAGAGGGAGCGCAGCCGCCTGGTCGCCTCCATGCCGTCCATAACCGGCATCCTCATATCCATAAGCACCGCGTCGTAGTAATTTTCAGGCGAGGCGGTGAATATAGACAGGGCCTTGCTACCGTCGGAAGCCACATCGCATTCTGCGCCCTCGTTTCTGAGCAGGGTGCAGACCACTTCCTGGTTTATTTCGTTGTCCTCCGCCACCAGCACGCGTTTCCCCTTCAGGCTGCTGCCGGCCTTATCTGCGCCAGGCTTTTCGCTGTCCGGCTGTTCCGCGCAGACAGTCACTTTCGCTTCCACGACAAAGACCGTGCCCCTGCCCTTTTCGCTCTGCACGGAGATCTTGCCGCCTACGGCGTCGATGATTTTTTTGACGATGGCGAGCCCAAGGCCGGTGCCCTGAATGACACCCGTATGAGATTCGTCCTCCTGTTCAAAGGGGGCAAACAGATGCGAAATGAAGTCAGGGCTGACGCCGACGCCTGTGTCGCTGACTACGCCCCTGAGCACAACGCTGCCGTCTTTGACCGCGGAGGCCGCCAGTTCCAGCTTCACCTCGCCGCCAGCTGGCGTAAACTTGACCGCGTTGCCAAGCAGATTGATGAAGACCTGATTGAAACGCAGTTTGTCCACTACCACGCAGCCGACGTCGGACGGCATTTTGCAGCTGAAGCGCAGCCCCTTGGCCCGCGCCTGTTCGCCCACGGAACTGTCCACAACGGCCGCGAATTCTTTCAGCGGGTAAGGTTCGGGACGCAGTTCAAAAGAGCCGCTCTCGATCTTGGAGAGGTCCAGGATGTTGTTGATTAGATCCAGCAAAAATCTGCTTGAATAGCGTATCTTGCCCAGATATTCGCTGATGCGCGCGTCCCGGTTCTCCCTCATGGCGATCTCCGTGAGCCCCACGACGGCGTTCATGGGAGTGCGAATATCGTGGCTCATGCGCGAGAGGAATTCGCTCTTGGCGTTGCTGGCTGCTTCCAGCAGTCTGCGCTGGCGTTCGTTCTTCCTGCTGCTGTAATAGAAGAAGGCGGTCAGAAATAAAAGTATGACGACCGCCGAAACGGCCGCTGAACCTGCCAGGGGATGAGCGTAGAAAATAGTGCCCATCGTCAGAGGCGCCGGCTCGTTGGCGGTATTGATGATGATGTCGTTGACAACGGCCGCCGGGATGCTGCGCAGAGCTCTGCTGATAACGTGGAACAGCATCGGATCGGCGCTTTTGTAAACGGCGATGCTGGTCGGCTCGCTGAAACCTGGCACGCCCTGTACGCCAAGTCCGTCGAACCTGCGCCGGGATGAATAATAGTTGAGCTCGTAGAAATTGATGTAGGTGCGCCCCGCCTGGCGCTTCTTGACTGCGTTCATGCACTGCTCCATCGTGTCGAAATAAACATATTTGAGGCGAACCTTCCTGCGTTCTTCCTCCTCGCGGCATCTGGCGAGCACAGCCTTGGCCAGGTGATAGCCGCGCGGCAGCGCCACAATGTTGTAATCGGCACGGTCCGGCTGGAACAGCACAAAGATGGGCACAGAAAACACGGGCTGCGTGATCCAGGCTCCGTGCTGTTCTGCCCATTCATAATCAGTGCTAAGCGTGGAACCGATCTCCGCCTTGCCGTCATACCTTCTGGTAGCGTCCGCATAGCTGCCGGCGGTGACAAATTTAAAACGGAGCCCCGTGATCGCGGACAGACGTTCGAAGACCTGGGCCATAATGCCCGACATCTGCCCTGTCCGCGGATCCCTGTATTCGGCAGGCACCTAGGCGGGGTCGTAGGAGACAAGCACGGGAGTGCCGGCAGCGATGCGGCGGGCGATATACTCCCGCTCGTCCCTGGTAAACGAGGCTCTGTCGCGCAGACGGTCGGAACAGTATTTTGTCGCCAGACTGTTGTCATAATCGGGCTGGTAGTACTTTATCAGCGAAATTGCGTCGTCCAGCTGGCGAACCAGCTCCGGCCTCTTCGGCGAAACAGCGAAATAGAATTTCTGCGATTCCGTGCGTGCCAGGATCTTTAACCCTTTCATGGAGGCAAGGCTGCTCACCATGATGGCATCTACCTCGCCGTTTTTCAGCGCAAGCCTTACAGCCGTGTTGGTGGGAAAGGTTTTGACGACCGGCGTGAAATTCTTTTTCCGACTGAGCAGCGGCAATATTTTGACCATGTTGCTGCCGGCCAGCGCGCCGATCTTCATCCCGTTGAAACCGGAAAAACCGTTGAACTCATATTTGTCGTTGCCATCCAGAGTCACCAGACTCAGACCGCTGCTGCCGCATTCGTTGTCGGGGAAGATGAAAAGTCTGTCGCGGTCGCCGATCTTGGCGACGTCGCCCAGCAGATCGATCTCGCCCTTAGCCAGCATTTCGCAGCAATTTTTGAAAGAACTCATGACAAAGACGTACTTCCAGCCGGTGAACTCGGAAATACGCTGCAGGTATTCATAGTTATAGCCACCATAAACCATGCGGGAACCGGAATCGCCATGCTGGACGTCGTAGGTCTGCACGCCAGGCACCAGATACCAGCCTACGCGCAGCGGCCCGCCGCTCCTCCCTGCCGCACAGGAGACGGAGACAAAGCACAGCACAGTCAGTAAAATTGCCAGAATTGCTGAAAGCAGAATATTCACGCGGCTCTTGATCATCATTACCAGCCTCACCGCCTGTAATTAGTTTATAGGCAGTTTACCTAAGTTGCAAGATATATTTGTGATGCACTTGTTTTTGTACAGCATTTTACACCGGATGTGAAGGGACATTGTTGACAGGACGTAAAAAATCCCCTGCCATTCAGGCAGCAGAATACGCACCTTCATCAATTTGTTATCAAATATGCTTCTGTGCTCTTTGCAATTCCTTGGCAAATCATCTTAGAACATTTACGATGCCTTGATACGCTCTGGATATCATGGGGTTGCTTAGCAAGAAAGGTGTGCAGCCAGCACATAATAATACAAAGGAGATGCTATTTCTATGGCAGGCAATGCTCAGATACTGTACCATGTCAAAGCCCAGCGCGGCAACACTCTTAGATGCAAAGGGTGGAGACAGGAAACAATTCTTCGTATGCTCGAAAACAACATGGAAAATGCTGAATATCCGGAGAAGCTCATCATTTACGGCGGCAACGGCAAATGTGCTCGCAACTGGGAATCCTATCATGCAATAGTAAAGAGCCTCAAGGAACTCGAGGATGATGAAACGCTGGTCGTGCAGTCAGGCATGCCGGTCGCAGTATTCAAGACGCATAAGTACGCTCCGGTCGTGGTAATGGCCACAACAAACATCATGCGCGCCACCTGGCCGACGTTCTACGATCTCGAAGCCAAGAACCTCACGATCTTCGCTCAGTACACAGCTGCTCCATGGGAATATATCGGCACTCAGGGCGTTATTGAAGGCACGTTTGAGACGCTCGCAGCCGTAGGCATTAAGCACTACAACGGCAGCATGGAAAACAGGCTGCTTCTCACGGCCGGCGCCGGCGGCATGGGAGGCAATCAGACCTGGGCCATGAAGATGCACGGCGGCGTTGCGATAGTTGTCGACGCTAACGTGGAGATCCTGAAACGCCGCATTGAAAAAGATTATCTCGACGAAATCTGCGACTCCCTGGAAGACGCCATCAAAAAGGCCAAGGCCTGCCTGGCATCTAAAACGCCGCGTTCATTCGGCGTCGTCGGCAACGCTGCCGATATGTATGAGAAGGCATTTGAACTTGGTCTCCGTCCGGACGTCATCACCTCCATGACGCCGGCCCACGACCCTGTTTCCTATATTCCTTCCGGCTATACGCCTGACGAAGCAAGAACACTCCGCAACGAAAATGAGGCGAAGTACCTGGAACTCTCCCGTGCCACAATGAAGCGCGAACTGGCAGCCATGCTCAAGTACCTCGACAGCGGCGTGCCTGTGTTTGAGTACGGCAACAGCCTCCGCAAGGAATGCCGCGATGCCGGCTTCCCAGAGAAAGATGCAATGAGACTGCCTGCATTTATTGCCGATTATATTCGCCCGCTCTTCTGCGAAGGCCGCGGTCCCTTCCGCTGGACCTGCATCTCCGGCGATCCTGAAGATCTTAAGAAGACAGACGAACTGGCGATGAAGCTCTTTGGCGACGATCCGATCGTAGGAAGATGGATCCCGCTCGCCAGCAAGCACCTTCCGATCGAGGGACTTCCTGCCCGTATTTGCTATATGGGTTTTGGACAGAGAAAGAAATTCGCCCTTGCGGTCAACGACCTTATCAAAAAGGGAGAGATCAAAGGACCTGTTGCTTTCTCACGTGACAACCTAGACTCCGGCTCCATAGTCAACCCGACTTTCGAATCTGAAAGAATGCCGGACGGTGGCGACCTTATCTCCGACTGGCCAATGCTAAACGGGCTGCTCAACGCCTGCGGCATGTGCGACCTTATAGCCATCCAGGCCAACTACTCCATGGGCGAATGCCAGCAGACCGGCGTCACGCAGATCGCTGACGGCACCGAGGACGCTGATATCAGACTCGCGGTTGCTATGACAGTTGACTCCGGCATCGGCGTCATCCGTCACGCTCAGGCTGGTTATCAGTCTGCCAAGGATGTCGCCAATGGCAAAGGCCCCCTCACCACGGAAGGAATTAAGGTTCCTCTCTGGTGGCAGCCTGCTGACAAAGTCACCTTCGGCCCTGACGGAAGCGACAAGCTCTAAGCATAAATTCGCTGTATTCTCTGCCAACAGGGAACATCAGTAAATGAGCATCAAAGCGGGGAAGCTGCCAATTGCGGCATCCTCGCTTTGCTTGTAAAAGGAGGGATATGTCATGGATAATCAGAAAGCTGATCTCATAATCGAAAATGCAGATCAATTGCTGACATGCAGCGGCAATGCCAAGGACAGCATAGGCCTAGTAAATAACGGATATATTGCCGTCAGTGCCGGGAAAATAATAGCTGTTGGCACAAAATGCGACGTTGCCCCATACGTTGACGGCAAGACAAAACGGATTGACGCGGCCGGTAAGGTCGCGATGCCAGGGTTCGTCGACTGCCATACTCACGTTGTCTTCGGCGGCACGCGCGTGGAAGAATACTGCGCGCGCCTTGAAACAGACGACCTGGAAGAATTGAAAAAACGCGGCGTGCCCATGGGCATTATGGTCACGCTTTCTTCCACGCGCAATCTGCCTGTAGAAGAACTTTACAGTCAGAGTGCGCGCCGCGTTTCTGAAATGATTGCCTGCGGCACAACTACGCTCGAGAGCAAAAGCGGATACAGCCTGAATCTTACCGGCGAAATGAAGCAGCTTCAGGTTAATAAAATGCTTTCCCAACGGCTTCCCGTCGATATCTCATCGACTTTTCTCGGGGCCCATGGCTGGGCGCCCGAGATGGAAAAGGACGCCTATGTCAAAACACTTATAGAAGACATGATCCCTGAAGTCGGCAGGAGCGGCCTCGCAGAAGCCTGCGATATCTGGTGTGATGAAGGCCATTACGAGAAAGACGACTGCCGCAGGATCTTGGAAGCCGCCAGGGCATGCGGAATGGAGCCCAAGATACACGCAGGAGCTTACTCGTACGTAGGCGGCGAGGACCTTGCTGCCGAGATGCATATGTATTCGGCAGACCACCTGAACTACACACCAAGAGAAACTCTCGGAAAACTTGCAGACGCAGGTGTTCCCGGCGTTGTCTTGCCTGGCATAGACTTTGCTGTAAATCATCCGAAGTTCTTTGATCCCCGACCGATGTTCGAAGTTGGGCTGGAGCTCGGCATGGCGACAAACTGCTGCCCAGGCTGCTGGTGCACGTCAATGCCGTTCATAATCACACTCGCCTGCCGCCAGCATCACATGTCTCCTGCGCGTGCAATTCGCGCGGCTACTTACGGAAGTGCCTGTGCCCTCAGAAGACAGGACAAGATCGGCTCTCTTGAAGTCGGTAAACAGGCAGACATCCTCGTCCTGAATATTCCCACTTACGAAGACATCGCCTACAGGTACGGCCAAAATCCCGTTGAAATGGTCGTACGACACGGCGTAGTTACTGTTAAAAATGGTGAAATATGTCAGAAAGCGGGTAAATAATGACCTTTTATGATGTGATAGAAAAGATACTGGATACCAGAGATACCACGGTGGGCGGCGGCTCCGCGTCGGCGGTCTCGGCCGCGATGGCGGCTGGACTCGTTGGCATGGTCGCGCGACTGTCAGTTGGTAAAAATTTTGGGCTTGCTGACGGAAGATACTTAGAAATTGCCGATGAACTTGAGAGGTGCTCGGCCAAACTAAAAGACGGCGCCGTGGCAGACACACAGTCGTTCCTTGGCATCAAGGCCGCTTTCGGTCTGCCAAAAGCCAGCGAAGAAGAAAAGGTTGCACGCCGTGCGGCTATTGAGGCCGCGGCGGTCCAAGCGGCCTCGGTCCCCCTTGAAAACGGTCATATGGCACTTCACATTCTTGAACTGTGCGAAGAAATGAAGGATCGCTTCAATTCTGCCGCCACGTCAGATATGGAAGCCGGAATTATGCTCGCGAGAATGGCGGTCGTCGATACAGCGCTGAATATCGAGGCAAATTTGTCGCTGATCAAGTCACCTGATAAAAACGCCGAATTCGCCTGCCGCGCCAAAGAGCTCAAAGATTCAGTCAGATAGAGAAAACAGAAAGGAAGATAAATCATGGCTAAAAAGATTCTTCTTTGCGAACTTAACGTAAGCGAAGGCAGGGACGCGGCTAAAATAAAAAAGATCACGGACGCTCTGACCTCGACGCCCAACATCACGATTATGGATATCGATTCAGACGCAGATCACAACCGCTCGGTCTATACCTGGATCGGCGAACCTGAGGACGTGCTTGCGGGAGCAATGAACATCACGAAGACAGCGATCGAGGAAATCGACATGACTCAGCATCACGGCAGCCATCCCCGCCAGGGAGCGGTAGACGTCGTTCCTTTCGTGCCAGTCCGCAACGTTGAAAAGGAAGAGGCTCTGGATATTGCACATCGTTACGGCAAATTCCTCGGAGGCCTTGGCGTTCCGGTTTTCTACTACGAGGATGCCGCCACGAAACCATCTCGCCAGAACCTCGTTGACATACGCAAGGGGCAGTACGAGGCACTGCCGGAAAAGATGAAGGATGAGGCGTGGCGCCCAGATGAGGGACCTTTTGCCTTCGTGCCGAAATCCGGCGCTACCGTAACAGGAGTCAGATTCCCGCTGGTCGCTTACAACGTCAACCTCCGCACCAATGATTTGTCTGTCGCCAAAGCCATAGCCAAAAGAATGCGGTTCTCCTCCGGCGGACTCCGCTACTGCCGCGCAATCGGGCTGGCGTTGGAGGACAGAGGTATGGTACAGGTTTCCATGAATCTCACCAACTTCCAGGAAACTCCCATTCCCGTAGTATACGATCTCATCAAATCATTGGCGGACAGCTACGGAGTAGGCATCGCCGAGGCAGAACTGGTCGGTCCCGTACCGCTTGCAGCCCTCGAGGAAGTTATTCATTACTGCCTGCGCGTACGTAATTTCGATATGAACCAGATAATCGAGACCCATCTGCTTGGCTAGATCAACAATTTTAAAGATACTGGAGAGATGACCAATGGAATACCTGAGCGACATTCAGATCGCGCAGCAGACAAAGATGGAGCCAATAACAACAGTTGCCGGGAAACTCGACATTCCAGAGGACGACCTTGAGCTTTATGGAAAATACAAGGCCAAAGTTTCGTTTGAACTTTGGGACAAGGTAAAAAACCGCCGGGACGGCAAACTTATCCTTGTTACGGCCATTACGCCGACTCCGGCAGGAGAGGGCAAGACGACTACAACAGTTGGACTGGCCCAGGCACTGACAAAACTTGGCAAAAAGACGACGCTGGCGCTGCGCGAACCTTCGCTCGGCCCTGTGTTCGGTATCAAGGGCGGCGCCGGCGGCGGCGGTTACAGTCAAGTTGTCCCAATGGAAGATATCAATATCCATTTTACAGGCGACTTCCATGCAATTACGTCAGCGCACAATCTGCTTGCCGCCATGCTCGACAACTCAGTCCAGCAGGGCAATCCTCTCGGCATAGACCCGCGCAGAATCGTTTTCAAGCGCGTAATGGACATGAATGATCGCGCATTGAGGGACATTGTGATAGGGCTGGGAGGAAAAGCCAACGGCGTTCCGCGTCAGGATGGATTCGATATTACGGTTGCCTCCGAAATAATGGCGATCCTCTGCCTTGCGGAAGGGCTGGATGACCTCAAAGAACGCCTTTCAAAGATTATCGTCGCTTATACTTACGACGATAATCCTGTCACCGCCAAAGATCTCGAGGCTCAGGGTGCCATGGCAATGCTGCTCAAGGACGCCATCAAGCCGAATCTTGTTCAGACGATCGAGCATGTTCCCGCTTTCGTTCACGGCGGCCCATTTGCCAATATAGCCCACGGATGCAATAGCATCATGGCTACCAAGTACGGGCTGAAGCTCGCGGATTACTTTGTAACGGAGGCTGGGTTTGCCGCTGATCTCGGCGCCGAGAAGTTCTTCGACATCAAATGCCGTATAGCTGGCTTGCATCCTGACGCTGTCGTCATAGTCGCCACTATCCGCGCTCTAAAAATGCACGGAGGCGCTGCCAAGGAAGACCTGGGAAAAGTTGATATGGAAGCGCTTGAGGCTGGCATTCCAAACCTTGAAAAACATGTTGAAAACTTGCTTTCATACGGACTCCCGGTCGTCGTTGCCATCAACGCCTTCCCCACCGACACAGAGGACGAACTGCATTTCATTACGAAAAAATGCGCCAAGTTGGGCGTTCCGGTGGTTGAATCAGACATCTGGGCTCATGGCGGCGAGGGCGGTCTCAAAATGGCGGAGGAAGTCATCAGGGCATGCGCCAAGCCCAACAACTTCCACTACCTGTATGACAGAGCGCTGCCACCCAAGGAGAAAATCAAAATCATCGCAACAAATATCTACGGCGCCGACGGTGTAAATTATGAACCAAAAGCCGAAAAAGATCTTAAGAAGATACATGACTTGGGAAAAGACGATTTGCTGGTATGCATGGCAAAGACACAGGCCTCGATATCTGACGATCCACAGAAGAAGGGCAGACCAACAAACTTCCGGATCACCGTACGAGAGGTGCGGCTGTCTGCCGGAGCGGGATTCATTATTCCGGTTACCGGCTCGATAATGACCATGCCTGGGTTACCGAAGCGTCCTTCCGCCTGCAATATCGATATCGATTCAAAAGGGAAAGTGTCCGGACTTTTCTAACAAGCGTCTGGGCATTAGATTATCTAGCGGTTAAACTGTATTAAGAACGGCCTTCAAATTATCATCACGAAGACCGTTCTTCTTTTACATTCTTTCAATGAAGGATGGGGTATCAATAGATCGAGAATTTATCCCTAAGCTTATTCACTCTGCTTGGGTAAGGCATTTGAGCATATTGCCGGATGGCCTCCGCCGCATACCACTTGGCTGATTTGGTCAAAATCTTGCTGAACAGCGGAGGAATCGTACCATCCTCCATCATGTTGGCCAAATAAGCTTTCGCCATATCGTGGACAGCGATCCACGAACGTTTGCGTATGGGAGCAGAAAGCATTTCGCCAATCTCAAGCGCGTGGTAGGCATCATCATAGCGATTATTTATGGCATCAACAATAGACTTGAGGCTGTATAGCATTGAACCACATCTGCCGCCCTGGGTTTTTTCAAACACTTCCACACCACGACAGATGTTTTTTGCCACCAGATCCATATCACCCATATCAAAGGCCAGATCAGCAAGATGTGCATGAAAATGGCTGCAACACCAGAACAAGCCCTTTTCCTCACAGACGCTGATGCAATGAAGGAAATGTTCTTCAGCCTTGTCACAGTCCCCTTGCCATTGATAATTTTCCCCGATATAGCATTCAGCGGACAACATGCTCAATGTGTAATGTTCTCCAAGCATAGCCAATTCGTTGAATATTGCAATGGAGCGATTCAAAGCAGCCTCTGATTTGCGGTGTTCACCGCTGATCTGAAACGCCACTCCTATAAATCTCATCGCCATTCCCATGAATTTATCCTGACCATATTGCCTTGCTACCCGGAGCATTTCACGGGCCACCCGCATGAGTTCAGCCGCGTTATCTGTCTGCAGGTAAAAATGCCCCATATTTGCGAGACAGTGGATGTAAGTCATATGGAAGGAGTACTCTCGTGAAATTTTCATCGAACGGGCCATCAGCACTTTAGCCTTTTCATATTCGCCCCAGCAAACGTAATAATTACCGCTGAGTTCAAGGAAAGCAGCCTCCATGCGAAGAATTTCTTTGTTGCTTTCCTCGTAATTTTCATTCTTGATCTCCGACAACAGCCTGCCCATGTCTTCCATTTTTTTCTCTGTGTCGGACCTGCTGTTATACGGCAGGTTACAGTAGTACAACACGTCATCCTGAATAAGCGGAAACAGCGAGTGGTTGAGAGTAATGTCAAAAATCATCTCACGCAGATGTTGCTGAAGCACATTGCCTTTAAGCCCAGCTTGGGTGTAGTGGTAACAAAGCATCGAAGACAGGGCCGGATCGAATTTTTCAGGAGAGAAGCTCCTGTTAAGCAGCTCCGCCACTTTCTTGTGATATTCGCTGAGTTTAAAACCAGGGATGCTGTCATAGATATAACTGCGCAAAACCGCGTGGCAGAACTCTATGCGCGACTTTTTGTTGCTCGTCAGGACTTCTCTTATCAGATGCCTGTTCAGCAACTCTTCGGCTATAGGGTACACTTCATCCGGCTGCTCGCTCATTATTCCAGCAATTGATTCTATTGTGGCGCCCTTTGTGAACACGGACAAAATGCGCAGGAAATCGCGGGATTTTTCAGAGATCTCGCCAAATCGCGCAAGCATGACTCCGCCAAGGCCGCTCTCGGTGAATTCAGCGTCCGCATTGGTCTTCAGAGTTTTTATCATTTCGGAGATGAGCAGCGGCACGCCTTCGCTTTCTTTGTAGAAATAGTCAACTTCTTTCGCTGCGATGATCTTCTTATCAAGAAAACGCTGGCAGAATGATGCTGTTTCATTTAGGTCAAAGGGCTGCATTGAAATGTGAAGAAAGTCTATCAGCCCGTTTTCCTTCAGCCTCGTCATCGTTCGCATGACAAACGTGCTTTTTTCAGGCCTGCTTGTTATAAATATCGTACAGGGAACTGTCAGATTGGCGATAAAAACCTCCAGCATCTGCATCGATTCCTTGTCGAACCAGTGTATGTCTTCGATTATAATGACCGGATGAAGCCCCGAAGCTGCGTAGCAGACAAGCCTTCCGACGGCGCGCCCGATTTGAATAGGGGTTTTTTCGGATGATACTACAACGGAATCAACGTTGTGTGATTCGCGCCTGTCGCTCATAAAGTTTGGGAAAGCGCTGGCCAGCAGGGCATAGCTAATATTTTCATCATCAAGCGGCTTTTCTTTACAGTACTGTTCAGCCTGTGTGGCCAGATGGCTCCAAGAAGAGTATGGATAATCGATGCCGGCTTCGTATGAACGGGTAGAAAATAATTTGTTGCCCTTTTCATTGATGAACGGAGACATCTTGTGTATAAGCGAAGTTTTGCCCAGTCCGGCTTCTCCGTCAATAAAGATCACCGTTGTGCGCTTGTGAGCGTTTTCCATATTCTCCAGAATCAGCTTCTGCTCGTCATGCCTGCCAATGAAGCATGAATCCGGCGATTCATCCTTGCTGTAGGCGGAGGTGTCAGAGACCACCATTCTCTTATAGTATTCTTCCGCTCTCGTTGAAGGGACAATGGACAGATCTTCCGCAAGTTTTTTCTTGTACTGTTTGTAGAGAGAGCTAGCCTGAGCCATATCCCCACGTTTGAAATACAGATCCATGAGCTCAAGCGTGGAATCCTCGTCCAGAGGATCTATCTTGAAAAGACATCTGAGCGCATCTTCCAGCGCTTCGTCGTCGCCAGATTCATAACAAGCAGCGATTCGTTTTTTCAGTTTTTCAAGGATGGATGCCTTATACTGTGTGCGTACGGTCAGCAACCAGGTATCGAACTCTGCACACTTTGGAATATCAAAGCCGCTTAATAGCTCGTCATACAGATTTTCAGGCAGCTTGTTTTGCAGATCTGAAAAGTCTTCTACAAAATCAAGGTCGCAATATCCCTTTGAAAGGGATACCTCTCTCCTGTCAGAATGGAAGATTTCTTCCGGGAGTTTGTTCCTGAGCAGGTAAAGGGCGTTGCGGAAATTGTTATAGGCGGAATCTTCATCCTTATCGCTCCAGAAAATGGAAGCAAGCTTCTCTCTGCTTGCCTTCCCCTCTATGGCCAGGTAATAGATTATGCCCTCAACTTTTTTCAGCGGCAGCATCAGTTGGCTCCCGTTTATCGTGATGGATGGCGTCCCAATAACATTGATTTTAACGGTCAACCTTAGCCCCCCTTATCGGCGTTAGAATTAATCGAGGAAGAAATTTGCTGTCTAAAGAAGAAGAGCCTGCGGTCAGATTCAACTGACGGCAAAGCTCTCCCCCTCAACAATAGATAATTAGATTATATACACGATAATCTCTAACTACGCAACTTTTACTTATTTAAGCTCACCAACAGCTTTTTCTACAGCATTAAGCAGGCTCCCGTTGGCAATAAGTTCTGCCGCCGCCGCCTGGTCTTTGTAAAAGACTCTGTCCTCTTCCATGAAATCTACCGTCCCGCGGATAACCTTGTACGCGGCAGCAGTACCCTTGCCGAGTTTGCGTTTATCCTGCAAATCGACGGCCTGAGCTGCGCACATAAGCTCGATGGCCAGCACCATGCGCACGTTCTTAAGGATCTGGGCGGCTTTGCGTGCTCCGATCGTACCCATGCTGACGTGGTCTTCTTGCCCAGCGGAAGTAGGAATGGAGTCAACGCAGGCCGGGTGGGCAAGGACCTTATTCTCGGAGACAAGCGCTGCCGCAACGTACTGCGGAATCATAAAGCCGCAGTTAATGCCGCCATGTTTGACCAGAAATGCAGGGAGCCCATGATTCAACGCCGGATCAATAAGTTTTGCCACGCGACGTTCGGAAATATCGCCAAGTTCACACAGAGCAATACCCAGCGTATCTGCCGCAATTGCCATCGGCTGTCCGTGGAAATTGCCGCCGGAGAAAACATCACCGCTGTCCACGAAAACAAGCGGGTTGTCGGTCACTGCATTGATTTCGTTGTCGACAACAGATTCAACGTAATCGATGGCGAGACGGCTGGCACCGTGAATCTGCGGGATGCAGCGCAGGGAGTAGGAATCCTGCATACGGAGCTCACCCTGTTTAGTGACATATTCGCTACCCTCGAGCAGGCGGAGCATATTATCGGCCACATCCTTCTGGCCGGAATGCTTGCGCACTTGCTGAATACGAGGATCATAGGCATTTATGATGCCGCGAAGCGATTCGGCGGTAAGAGCTCCTATGATATCTGCAGACTTTTTGATGATCTGTGCATCATAAAGTGCGTGCGAAGCTACAGACGTCATGCACTGGGTGCCGTTGATAAGGGCCAATCCTTCCTTGGCCTTTAGCTCAATCACTGGTATGCCGGCCTTTTTCATGGCTTCGGCGCCTTCCATAACCGTTCCTTTATATTCGGCTTCGCCCAGACCAAGCATCGGCAGCACCATGTGGGCCAGCGGACAAAGATCGCCGCTTGAACCGACCGAGCCCTTTTCAGGAATAACAGGATGCACGCCTTTGTTGAGCATTGCTAACATGGTATCAACAACGACCGGGCGAACTCCGGAAAATCCGTTAAGAATAGAGTTTGCGCGCATCGCAAGCATGCCGCGGACCACATCGGTTGGCAGCGGGTCGCCCACGCCGGCCGCATCGGCCAGGATTAACTTTATTTGCAGCAGGTTGATATCGTCTTCTGAAATAGCCACATCGGAGAATTTGCCAAAACCAGTATTGATGCCATACATTGGCCTGCCGTCAGCGACCAGTTTTTCGACTAATTCGCGCGATTTAATGACATCTTTCATAGCTTCGGGAGAAGCGCTTACCTTAGCGCCCCCTCTGGTGATTTGGATCAAACTCTTAAGCGTCAAATCCTTGCCTGTCAGTACTATATTCATGTCAGAATCTCCTTTGTGAAGTTAGAATTATTCTTTTCTGCCTTTTCGACTTTGTTCTGCGAGCGACGAGATCGAGCCATCAAACATAACTCCAAATGTTAAATGCAGATAGTGTCATGACTTTCTGAACAACTCACATAATCCTCCCTGCCCATCAAATTAGCATCAAAAAATAAGCAAGACAAGGTCGGAAATTTTGATAATTTATTGTTATGCAACTAGTAAGCTTACGCCACAAAGTTGCTTTCTGCGAACCCTCTGCCAAGAATCCAGTGTGCCACAGATTCTCGGTTTGCAGAAAGCAGCTAACAGAAATTCCAGCAAACCATAGATACAATCTATCAACCAAATATTTGAGCTGCGAGCGAGAAGAATCTAAGACATGTAATCTCCGGATGATTCCGCGGGAGGGCGATATTAAAAGATAAAGGCACCAAACTAATAGCTGTTTGCCATAGTGTTGTAATAATGCGAACAAACATAAGTAAGGAGGAAAGACTTAATGAAAGATTTAATTATGAATAATTTCCTTATGAAAGCACTCCTTGATTTCTCCGGCTGGATTTGGGGCGACCCAATGCTGGTCATCCTGGGCGTCGGCGGACTGTTCCTAATGTTCCGTCTGGGCGGCATACAGATTCGCCATTTTAAGTATGTATGCAGCCAGACTCTCGGAAAAATGTTCGAAAAATCAGACAATGCGGAAGCGGCTGGAACCCTGCGTCCTATTCAGGCGCTCTGCACAGCTCTGGCAAACACGGTCGGTTCCGGCAACATTGTCGGCGTCGGTCTTGCGATCGCCTGGGGCGGCCCCGGTGCCGTATTCTGGATGTGGCTGCTCGCCATTATCGGCATGAGCACCAAGTTTGCAGAAGCCGTTCTCGGACAGAAGTACAGGACGACTAATGAGCATGGTGAATTCGTTGGCGGCCCCCAGTACTTCCTCGCAAAAGGCCTGAAGAAGTACCATCTTGGCTGGCTTGGCGGATTTTACGCGGTAGCTCTTGTCTGCGAATGCTTTGGAGATACTATGCTCCAGTGCAACTCCATGACCAACGCTCTCAGAGAAGCTTTTGGCTGGAACGTTTATATAGTCGGCGCCGTCATCACAGTGACAATAGCTTACGGTCTGTTCGGGAGAGTTAAGCGCATCGGCGACATGGCCGGCAAAGTCGTGCCCGCCATGGCAGTCATTTACATCGTATCAACGCTGATATTCATCGTCTGCAACATCACTAAAGTTCCGGGCGTTATCGCCATGATCTTTGAGTATGCCTTCAAGCCGATGGCTGCCACCGGCGGTTTTGCTGGCGCCACGCTCGCAGCCACCATGAGATGGGGCTTCGCCAGAGGTGCTTATTCCAACGAAGCTGGCGACGGCACTGCATCCATTGCCCATGCTACCGCCATCACAGACCACCCAGTCCGCCAGGGACTCTTTGCGGTCATGGAAGTTTTTCTCGATACGATCGTTGTCTGCTCCTGCACAGCTTTCGCCATCCTTCTTTCCGGCGTTTGGACTGCACCAGGTATTGCAGACAAAGCTTCCGTCATTACGACTGTGGCTTTCTCCTCCGAGTGGGGCTTCATAGGCAAAACGATCGTAGCCGTATCCCTCTCTCTGTTCGCATGGACAAGTCTGCTTGCCTATGCCTGGTATGGTGAGAAACAGGCTGAATTCTTAGGCGGACCTAAAGTTGCCATCGTCATCAGGTGCGTGTTGATTGGTTCCGTCTTCTGCGGCACGTTCTGGGATGCGGAGATACTGTGGCCGTTCAACGACTTGTTCTTCGCCTTTATGATTCTGCCAAACATCATTGGCGTGCTGCTGATGAACGGCGAAGTGCGCGAACTTGTACACGAATATTTCCATACACCGGGCAAGTTCTATCTCAAAGACATTGAGGGAAAATAAGTTTTCGAACAAACTATCTGGCTTGTAACAACAACGACACGGGGCGGCCGCTGGATCAATATCTGCGGCCGCTTTATTCCAAGATTATATACAGGCTTCGATGCCATTTAAATTTGTTTTCTGGCCTCTGCCATGTCAGTGTAAGAATTCTAAATCCGCTCTCCGGGAGATAAATTCTATGTCAATATCAAACAGCTCATTTCAAAAGGCTCGGGATCTGATTACCAAGAAAACTGAAGAAATCATTGCCTTCAGTGACTATATAGGTCTGCATCCTGAGATATCGGAGCAGGAATACGAGACCAGCCGTATGATGGCTGATAAACTAAAAGAAGCTGGATTTAGGGTCGAATATCCATACCTTGATATACCAACAGCCTTTTCCGGGGTCAAAGTTTCTGGCGACAACGCAGATAAAACAAAACCTGTAGTCGCTGTCATGGTCGAATATGACGCGTTACCGGACATCGGACACGGTTGCGGCCATAATCTGCATGGAACCATGGCACTTTACGCGGGACTGGCAGTCGCCGATGCAATGTCTGATTTTCCCGGCGAATTGCGCATCATAGGTACTCCGGCGGAAGAAACAGACGGAGCAAAAGCGACGATGGCTGAAAAAGGCATTTTCGATGACGTGGATCTCGCTTTAATGTTTCATTCATTCTCTCATGAAACATTTGTGGATTATAAAGCCCTTGGCATCGATGGATATGAATTTACCTTCAAAGGTACTACTGCACATTCCGCAGCCGCACCATGGAGCGGCAGGAGCGCCCAGAACGGCATGCTGCTTTTCATCGATGCCTTGAACATGATGCGGCTTCACATGCACGATTTCTGTCGTATGCACTACATAGTGAAGGAAGTCCACGGCGCCGTAAATGTTATTCCTGACCTGGCTGTCTGCTGGGTAGAGACAAGGGCGCCTGAAAAGAGAATGCTTAAGTCACTAACGGAATACGTTCGGGACTGCGCAAAGGGTTCGGCTCTAGCCACTCACACCGAAGTATCGTGGAAGAAATTCATGAAAAGCTTTGATTCCATGCTGTGCAATCATACAGCGGAAAAACTAGCGGAAGACACTCTGCTTGAATACGGAATAACCTGCACGCACGGGCACGGGCCTGACGGGTCCACTGATGTCGGCAACGTATCGTATAGATGCCCGGCTATACAGCCAGAGTTTGCAATTACGAAAAAAACGCTTGAACTCCACACAAGAGATTTTGCGGCTGCAACAATGTCGGAAGAAGGGCACAAAGCTCTGATACAGGGGACTCGCGTAATGGCCGATATCTGCCTGAAAATATTTATGGATGAAAAGCTTCGCAACAGTATTAGAGAAGAATTTCTTCATGCATCTGCGTAATTTGCTTTGTTTTCCAGGAAGGCCCGGCCTTCCAAATAATACAGGAGGTGTTTTTAGAATGAGGAAAGTATTTAACGCTATTGTTCTCGCAACATGTTTTGCACTAAGCATATCCTGTTGCTCAGCGTTCGCAGCCGACACGGTCAAGATAGGTATGCTGGTGCCGCTGACAGGCTTTGCAGCCGCTGACGGCTACAGCGCCCATGAATCGGTCAAGATAGCCTTAAACAAAGTGAACGCAACCGGTGGCGTGCTTGGGAAAAAAGTCGAACTCGTATACTACGATGATGCTGCAGATCCTAAACAGTCTGTCATGCTTGCCCACAAACTTATAGATCAGGACAAAGTAGTGGCTTTCGTTTCCGGCACCTACAGTCTTCCGACGCGCGCCGTTGCACCGATTTTCAACGATTCAGAGATCCCGTTCGTCTCTGCTTACGCACTTCACCCGGACATCACGAAGGGAGACTACACCTTCCGCAACGGTTTCCTTGGCACAGTCGAGGGACAGGGAGCCGCTTATGTGGCTGACAAGCTTGTAAAGGCGAAAAAGATTGCTCTCATTATATGTGACAATGACTTCGGGACCACGCTTGGGCAGGGTTTCTATCTCTACCTGAAATCACACCCCGGAGTAAAGATCGTCTCTCAGCAGAGGTACCCCAGCAGTGAAAAAGACTTCAAACCTTACCTGTCCAAAATGAAAGCAACCAACCCTGACGCCGTTTTCTTCAGTGGCTATTACTTCCAGGTTGCGCCGGCAATGAGACAGGCGAAGGAGATGGGTATGAAGGTCCAGTTCATAGGCGAGGAAGGTCTTGATTCCGTAAAGACGGCGGAGATCGCTGGAGCGGCTGGCGAAGGACTTATAATAGTCACCAACCTGAACCGCGATGACAAACGCAAGGTAGTACAAGAATTTCTGGCTACTTACCGCAAAACAGTCAAAATGGAACCAGACATGGTTGGCGCTTCTGCCTATGACGGCTTCATGCTGCTCATCGACGCTATTAAAAGGGCTAAGACAACAGATGGTCCTGCAGTAATGAAGGCTCTCGCCAACACGAAAAACTATGACGGACTCACCGGACAGATCCACGGCTTCACCAAAGAAGGCGAAGTAGTAAAGCCGATACAAGTCCAGATACTCAAGAAAGGGGTCTTCCACTATTACGGAATAATAAGCGACCCCAAGATCATCACCCCGGACAAATAGCTTACGGAAAACACACAAAAAAGCCGCCCCGCTTTGGGGCGGCTTTTTTGTTAACTGAAATTCCCGGGTTTAGCCGCGGGATTCTAATGGACCATATGTGCTGCTGTCTTCCTGTTCGCAGGAAAACCTTGTTCAAACCTCAGAATAATTAATTGCATTGGCAAAATCACTCCAGCGTCAGATAACCTTCGCGGATAGCGTATTTCGTAAGCTCCGCCATGCTGTTGCAGCCAAGTTTGTCCATAATGCGGCGGCGGTGCGTATCAACGGTGTTCTTGCTGATGGAGAGATATTCCGCCGTTTGTTTGCCGGAGTAGCCCTTAACAAGCAGTTTAAGGACCTCCATCTCCCTTTCGGAAAGAGGATTGCTGTCGGCTGCGCTTGCGTTGCTGAGCATTCGCAGGTAATCCTCAACCAGCACCGTACAGGCCTTGGGAGACAGGAATATCTGTCCTTCGTAGACGGAATGTATTGCCTCCAGCATCAGAGACGGCGAAATCTCCTTGAGCAAATAACCACGCGCTCCGGCCTTGAGAGCCTCTGCCACGTATCTCATATCGCTGTGCATGGAAATTATTATGACCCTGATATTCGGATCCTCTTCGTTAATCTTTGCCGCTGCCGCAATGCCGTTGAGGTTAGGCATCGTAACGTCCATAAGCACCACATCGGGGTGCAGCTCCAAAGCCATTTCAACGGCTTCCAATCCATCCGCGGCGGAACCGGCAAGTTTTATATCCGCCTCGTTTGAAAGCAGGCTTTTAAGCCCTTCTCTGAAAAGCTGATGGTCATCGGCAAGCAGCAGTCTAATCAAAGCGAAACGCTCCTTTTGTCTGCAGAACGCGGATTTTTATCAATAACAAGCGGGGCCAGCAGCGAAACGGTGGTCCCGGATTCAGCGGAGATGATCTGCATGTCGCCGCCGATGTGGATCAGCCGCTCCCTGATGCTGAAGAGTCCCAGGCCACTTGTAGTGGTTCTGCCCAATTTCTCAAGTTCGAAATGCTTCGGCATGCCGATCCCGTCGTCATCTATTACTACCTGTATTTTGCCGGCCCCGCGGTTGACGCAAATTTCCACGTTCTGGGCCTGGGCGTGTTTGATAACGTTGATCAGCAGCTCGCGGGCCATACGGTAAAGAATGACGCAGACGGCGTCGTCGGCGTTGTAATTTTTCATATCGCCCCTGGTATTCATCCTCCACTTAATGCCGCGCGGCGTCAGCAGATTATCGGCCAAAGCCTCCAGCGCCGGCGTGAGACCTACCTCGCGGAGTATGGGAGGACTCAGTTCAAAGATGAGCTGGCGGCTTTCCGTGATCATGTGGTCCGCCATCTGAATTGTGTTGTCGAGCACGCAATTGGCATCCTTTGGCAGCTTGTACTCCTCGCGCAACTTCCGCAGTTCCAGCAGCAGGATAAGCAGGGCATGTCCAATGCTGTCGTGGAGGTCCGTAGCTATATCGCGCCGCGTTTTTTCTTCGCTCAGCGTCAGTTCCGTGGCCAGTTCGCGCAGCTTGGTCTGGTAGGCAAGCAGCTTTTTTTCATTAGCGCGCAGCTGTTCCTCGGATTTTTTGAGTTCCGTACGGTCTAAAAAAATGGTGGCAGCCATGTTGTCTGAGAGCGGGAACGCAATGGCCTCCAGATACTTGCTTGTGTAACGGCTTTCTCCCTCGCAGTGGACGGCAGACTTGGTCTTGAGGCAATTTTTGATGATCTCACCCCAGCGCGGTTCCACCTTCGGCCACACCTCAAGAAAGGACCTGCCTGTCACATCCTCGCGCTTTACGTCGTTCACCCGTTCGTAAGCGGGGTTGACGTCGAGGTAGATAATGTTGCTCACGTCTATGTCGTCCGTAGGGACATCTGTCTTATAGAGGGCGATGGGGTTGAACGTCCTCTCAAAAAAGAATTTATATGAAAACTTGCCGTTCATACTAGGCACCGCCCTTCTTATTTGCCGGTCCCATTTTCCTCTTCCTGCGGTAAAAATGCAACGCGAAAGGGACAATCGTAGCACAATGTCCCAACGCCAGGCAATTAAGAACCCTTGCGGCGTTAGGACATTGCGCACCTTGCATTTTAACGGGCACGGAGATCAAAACAAATTATCGTATTACGCGGATGAAACGTAATTAATGACAAAGTGCCGCATCCGCCGCTTTCCTCACGTCCATGCCGTCCGCGGGATCAATCCTCCGGCAAAATCAGGTTTGTCGGTCGTGTCTTACGCCACGAAGGCCTTGACTGTTTCTATATCCTTAGCTTCGGCGGTCTTGACGATCTGGCCCTTCTTGAGTTCCACGAGGGTCGGCAGCGTCGTGACGCCGATCTTCTCCACGGCTCTCGCGTTTCTGTAGCCGTCTACGAAGACGATCTTTTTGCCCGCCTCTTTGCCGTATTTCTCGGCTTCAACCTGCAGCGTGACCTGGTTCTGGTCGATGCTGGAGGAGATGAGCGCATAGACATGCTCTGGCTCCATGAGGACGCTCCTGAGGTGCAGCTGCTGGGTGATGTAGGCGTCGGCCGCCATGGCCGCCGTGGCTCCGCCTCCCGCCGCCGTTACGACCTGGCGCAGGAATTTGTCCCTGATGTCGCCTGCCGCGAAGATGCCTTCCACGGAGGTTTCCATTCTGTCGTTGGTGATGATCCAGCCCGCTTTGTTCTGCTTGACGAGGCTGCTGGGTTCGCCCAGGTAGCCTACGATGGGTTCGGTGCCGATGAATACGAAGCAGCCAGCCACGGGGAGGTCAGAGATCTCTCCGGTCTTGACGTTCTTGAGCACGAGTTTCTCTACTACGCCGTTGCCTTCGATGGATTCCACAACGGAGTTCCAGACGGGGACGATCTTGGGATTGGCGAGAGCCTGTTCGATGGCTGCTTTGTCGGCTCTGAATTCGTCCCTTCTGTGGACGATGTAGACTTTGCTGGCGAATTTGGTGAGGTAGCCGCCTTCTTCAACTGCCACGTTGCCGCCGCCTATGACCGCTACGACTTCGTCCTGGAAGAAGGCCGCGTCGCAGACCGCGCAGTAGCTGACGCCGGCGCCGGTGAATTCTGCTTCGCCGGGGCAGCCGAGCTTGCGGAAGGCGGCGCCGGTGGCCAGGATGATGGCTTCGGCTTCGAGCTGGCCCCTTTCTGTGACTTCGTAT
>Ga0183096_1001076_pt1 | contig 26176 bp, 18 predicted proteins | sample Biomet5_FD_127791 | JGI IMG/M metagenome (GOLD analysis project Ga0183096, IMG submission 127791) | Microbial communities from bioreactor (seeded with sewage sludge) at LBNL, California, USA - Biofuel metagenome 5 (version 2) (version 3) | ecosystem: Engineered > Bioreactor > Anaerobic >... | reverse complement strand
GCCGCCGTTATATGACAGCATTGCATCGTACGTGCTATATGGCTCAACAGTGTATGAATATATGCTGTTGATCGAAGGCACATAGTATGACATCCAAAAGTAGCCATCCTCTCCTGACCCAGTTCCCCAACTGTTTTTGCATAGCCAGGCGCCGTTTTTACCAGGGCCATTGCTTCCAAAGTACTTGGCGTCGTAATTGTCGTCCCAGCCTACGATATCGACAACGTGATGCATATTTCCGTCTTTTGTTGTGTAGTAGCTCCAGTGATTACCCACATGCACCAGTTCGCTGTCATCCCCAAAATACATATTGATGTCAGCATTGCCGTTTTTCATCAAAGCACGCTTAACGGCATTTCTGCTTGTCTCTGAAGCTGTTGATTTTTCAACCACCTGCGTGATGCTTTTTATTTCAATATCGTTATTCAGGAATCTGAGCTCTGGCTTTCCAGTGAAGTACTGTTCCATTTTATTCTGACAGTTTTCATCCATCCAGCCATCGCTATTCAAGGCGAATGGATATAAGCTTTCGTTTACGATACCCGCCCGAGATGTTATAAGTCCAGCGTAGTCAGCCAATGAACCCGTACCGACTCCGTTGAAAGGCTTATCAAAATTTTGGCCATCGCCATAGAATGGCGAGGTTTTATCGTCAATATAACTGTGAAACGTAAAATACTCAAGATAGGCTTCAGAATAGTCCACGCTAGTGTCAGCAAGTCCAGCTTTGATTGCCGCTGACTCGATTGCACCAATGGTTGCAAAAGCCCAGCAGTCACCCTGCATTTTGACTGGCGTAACATAGCATTTCCCATCAACATTTCTTAGATCATAAGCAGACGGCAGATTGCTGTCCGCAAAAGACATCGCCGGCATGAACGCGGCGACCAAGATCAGCGCCAAAATGACGGCGCTGACCTTCTTTATAGATTTCTTAAACATATCGCTCTTCCCTTCAATATTAAATCGCATCATAGTCATCTAGTTCTTTACTAGGTTTTCTAATTGCATAATGATCACTTTCCAAGAGCTTTCGGTAGTGCAGCCACAACCAAGCCAACGGCAATGGCCGTAACTTCTACAGTAACCACTAAACCAATCTTTAAAATAGCCGCAGTTGTTAAATTCATACTGGTCACCATTCCTTTCTCGAATAACAATTGAAAAACAACTCAAGCCAATTCACAATTCCGGCATATCGCCAAAAGTGCATTATTAAATTATTAATAATGCCTCCCCACATTACTACATGGAATCAGTCAGTAATAATTATTCATTTAAAATTTTCTTTGCTTCTACAAGATCAATCCTTGCATTATAACCATACTTCTCCAACATTGATAAAAGATTTGCTCCATTTATCAATGTCAATGGTTTACCATTGGCAAAAGCATAGGCATCGTTGCCATAATTTGAAGTTGTAACAAGTATACCTTTGTTCGCCCCTTCATTCATTACTGTTCCATAGAGATCTCTTACTGCTGATACACCAACTGTATTTGTGTATCGTTTAGCTTGAATTACAATTTTTCCACCACGAATTGGATCTGGATCAAATGCAATAGCATCAACCCCACCGTCTCGGCTTGCCTGAGTAATTTTAACTTCGCCTCCATAATTATTAAATTCCTTTTCAAATATTTCTCTAATTAAATTTTCAAAGTCTTTCCAATCCATTATTGCAATATTATCTCCCTCCGTAATACTATCAATAACTTCATATGGATCTACAAATCTCTTATCCTCTCTACTTATCTTCATAATAGGTGCAACTGGAGTTATGTGAGCCAATGATGCTGCAGATATTCCCTTGGCGCTTTTAAACCAATCTCTAGGTACTATTTCAGTTAACCGCAATTTTTCAAAATCGCTTCTCTTTACGTTGACAGTTAATATACATGGTTCAATTGAGTTGCCAGTAGAAGTATCAATAGTTGAAATTCTTCCATTCAACACAACACTATCAATGTAATTCATCGTTTCTTTCGCATGAAAGCAATAGTATAATGTCTGCAATACGATCTGATATACAACATTTTCATATTTAGATTTGAGATAAGATTCGGGATAATACGTCTCCTTATATTCTCCTTTCGACTTGATGTATGTTACCGCTTTGCAATTACATATGTCAGAAATAACAGGCAACGTTGTTTCGATAAGCAATAGCTTTTCGTTATTGAAATACTCAGCAGCTGTATTTCTCTCATAATCAAATGGGTAAGCAATATTTTCAAATAACAAATTAAAGTATTTTTCTATCGCCGCCTTCTTGCCTTTATTAACATCTTCATAAAATCTATCTACATTTGCGTTTTCGGCCTCCTGTAATTTGTAAAAAGTAAATTTATCATTTTCCCAATTCTTTTTAATTTTATCATATTCATTTTTTAACTTTTCATTTTCTTGGTTCAATCTCTGTGTATTCTTTGTCCAATCATCATGTATCTCTTCAAATCTTGTCTTTTGTTCCAATTCAAATTGTTCCATCTTTTTTTTAGAAAACTTTACAGAAATAGGTGCCTTGCGGTTAAACTGCATGTCAGTAGGTTTCGGTTCTTCAGGTAATTGATGATATTCAGGTTCACGCGGTTGCTTTACACTAAACGCAGTTGAATCTTTCAACATAGTTAATTGAAATGGCTCAGTTCTCAAACTATCAATTAGAATGTTGTCCATCAACATTTGCATATTCTCTGCTTCCTTCGTAAGTTCATTAGCATGTCTAGTTGACTCTTCATCGCTATCTTTTTTTGCCATTCTTTCGGCTTTTTTTTCTTCCTGTGCAATTTGTCTGGTCCATTGGTCATTCCATTGTTTTAATAAAGCATCCGCTTTCATTTTTGCTTCACTATTTGTTTCGCCTGTTACAATTCTGTATTTATTTAAACCACTATGCTTTACTTCGTATCTATATTTCCCTGCCATATTTCTTTCCCCACAATCAAATAATAAATAGCATTAATTTTAATTTGATAATACTAATTCATTCACTTTGTTTCGTAAAACTTCTAAACTTTCATTTATATCTTTTGGCATCGTAATCTTTAATCCATAAACTAAATAAATATAATATTCTTCTAACTGATAATCAATGAGACGATTATCAGTTGATAAGTCAATAAATTCTTTTGCCAATTCATCCCAATGTTTATCAGCCACATTAAATTCAAATGGACTTTTATTTTCAAACCTAAGATTCCATTTATCAACAATTTCATTATACTTTTTTGTTCGAAGCATTATGTATGCAATGAATAGGCATATATTATCATCTTTTGATTTTGAATAAATGCTTATATTTTGAGATAATGTTTTTAGTAATCTATATCCTTCAATAGCCGTCTGTATGAATTTATCATCCTCGTCCCTTAACATTACCATCTCATTATTATTTAGGAGATCATCAATATCCATTGCATATTTTGACATGAAGAATCTCTCATTATATAGAAGATAATGGCCAGGTATAGTTTTTTTCATAAAGTGATATATGATTGCCTCCAAATCAATCATATAATTTCCTGGAAGCAAACATTTTTCATCAATAGTATCGCAATACTTTGCCCAAATATCATCAGAAATTTTTTCTTCGCATGATTCAATATCTGAATCGAGCTTTTTCTTTACCGTAGCGAGTCGATTTAAATATATACTACCATTCCGATAGTATTCTGCTAACTTAAAATAATCAGTTATATCCAGTAATATGATTGTATTATTTGATTCTGACTCGGAAATAATTTTTAGCATAACTTTATTGGATTCAAAAAGCTCTACATACAATACATGGCCAAACAGATAATCTTCAAATACACCTTTATCATCTTTACCATTACCTTTTTTAAATAAATGATAATTATCATCTACTAATGCCAATCTCGCTTTTGAGACATTCATTTGAGGAAGGCTATCAAAAAAGTATACATTATCGATTAACAAACTCCGTTTTTTACTGAACATATTAATCACCATTACTAATGTCCATTGCATTAGTCCTTTCTTAATTTACTATTTACCCATACACATTATTAATTGATTGATTATATTAAATCTATGTTTTATCAAGTATTAACCCATTCTCCAAACCCCATGTTCTTCGCCGACTCATACACTGGTAGCAGTATCTCTTCCAGCTGCCCTGCGAACCGCTCCTGGCTCAGTCCCGGCTGATAGAGTTTGTAACGGATCTCATCGTTGTTTAGATTTTCTTTCTCGCAGTGCCTGAATAGTTTCTCTGTCTCAGCATCGCTGCACACCAAATCATATGCTTCATATTCCACGCGCCACAGCTTGTCAAAGTAGATATCCCAGCGCGGAAGATTGTTGCTTTTGCTGCTGTTCACCGCCCGTGTGGTTGGCAGCAGATTCCACAGCTCGTCATGCGCCACATACGACCATGGCACAAAGTGATCTATAGAAACGTCTTTGTCATCCATCTGCTGTCCAGAATAAATGTTGATTACCGGTCGCACGTCGATGATATGCTTCCAATAACGCTTTGCTGCTGCCAGATTGCGTTCCTGCGGCGGCTGCAGTTTGCTGGAGATTCCAGGCACGCTCGGATTCCGGCGCTGCAGATAGATTATCATATTGTAATCTATCCAGCCCATTATTATCCCATAGTTGCGAGCGATGTATTCCATCCAGCTGTCTGAAACGCTAACTGTTGCATCAAGTCCGCTATCAAAACTCACAGTGTAGATCACGCCTTCGGTTTCCCGAATATAATCCACAGTCCGCTGTCTGTTTCGCCAAATGTGTTCGTTGATACCGGTCAGAAAAGGTGCCTGAAGTCTATAAGGTACGAATCTAGTCAAAGTCGTTTTCATCGTACGCAGTTCTCTATCTTCACTCTTCTCTATGAAAGCATGCACATTCTCCGGCTTCTCCGTAGGTTTCATCCCACTGATATTCTGAACATGCTTAACGATTTTCTCTAAAGTATCAGAAGGCCCAAGGTTCAGCCGAAACTCAGTTACCATGTACCACGCGTCCTCAATCATTGCATTGATGATCTCGTCATATGAAATTGTCTGTTTACCCTCATGCGTCTTTTCAATCAAAGCCTTGAACCAGAATATTTTATAACTTTCACTCATGTTATCAAATATTCTAGTCAGCTTGTCAATCCTTAGAGTGTCAGATTGTGGTAACATTTTAACCTCGCTTAATTCATTCATTTCATCATCATATATTATTTGGCATATGGCAATTGTTTGCTCCATATTTCTATTTGAGACAATACCTTACTTTTTATTATCATAAATTCTTCTTTATTTGAAGCTTTGTAATTAATATAAATTGCCGCTTGAGAATTATATTTCTCATGTTGTGGCAGCGGAATGGCAAAATTATATTTTCCTTAAAATAAGATAAAATTGACCATCGCATTCATTAGAAAACCCTATAGGGCTCTTACTCTCAATCCAATCTTCTACGAATATCAAGATACCATTAGCCGCTCTTCTGATTCAGTCAGATCAACATGCAAAATCATCTGCCGGCAGACCTTTTACTTCATGTTTTTGAATCATTATTCGTTTTATTCAAAATAATCACCTTTTCTTCTTTTGGCCGAAACAGTTTATCAAACAGAATCTCATTTCGTTTCTTTGCATCTCTCACAAGTTTATCATATGAAATCACTTCTATATAGGCACCTCTACTTTGATTATACCCGTAGTACCCCTCACCGTCTGGCATTTTATTCAAGCCTGCGTTTTCTGCGTCAAGCCTGAGACTTTCTGTAAGATCTCCAATTACATAACAGTAAAATGCCGCATTCTGAACATTCCCAAAATCGCGTCCGTTAGCTTTTTTTACTTTACCTGCCTTTATATCGCCTACATATCCCAGAACTTGATTTATTGGATTTTTGTCATCTGAGGTAAGATCATTTCTCTGTGGCTTCTTAAGTTCCACAATCGTAATGGAGTTGATTGCATCGGCATCTGCTGAATATGAAATAGCCTTATCAAACACTGCAATATCCATCCTGCATGATAGATTACTTTCCAGTATCGGAAGTGACTTCATCGGTTGATCAGATGCCAAAAACTGATGATAAGCAAGACGATCATCTATCAACCACAGATTCATCTCATCAAACTGCACATCATTTGAAGTGACCTGCATAGGACAAATAATTGAATGAATCTGTGCTTCCTTGTTATACTTACCATCTTCTGTAATCTCAAGTGCTTTTTCCAATAGATCAATTACTGCCTTCCTACGTACAATATACTCTGCAAGACTTGCCTGACTGAGCTGAGTAACGCTTGAGCAATATTGTTCGAACAGTTCCATATACTGCGGTGAATTTGTTGCATTATTTTTTGTCTTCTCTTCTATCTGGCTCTTTTGCTTCGCGATGTCAAACTCCCACTGCTGCTCCTGCTTGTACAATTCTAAATCTAGTTTATCGTCAGTCAACCCTACAGGAATCTGATCGTAAACTCCTTCGCGATGATTCAGAAGATATCTGTATTGAGGTTTTTTATGCCGCACAAATTCATCAATTCTCTTTTGTTTTTCATCTTTGATTCTATCAAGATCCTCACTAAGATATGTAGCTATATAATTCATAGCAGCATCAGTCAAATCTTTTTCTGTAATAGAATCCACAAGAGGAACATCTGTAAAATTGAATTCATAGCGGTCTGCATTTACGGATTCATCCAAATATTTCCCTGCCATATATCCGACATAGTAGTAAGATTGTTCTACGGATGTTATTTTCTTATCCAAATTCGGAATATATTTTGATAAATCAAAAGACTTAACTTCCCTGTTATTCGCACACAGATGTAACTCATGTTTGTCAGCTCCCTCTGTTACTGTCATATGATAAAGGGAGAAGTTTTTACTTTTTACTGTGATATCGTCACGGTGCAGAGTATCCTTGTATAGGTCCTTATAATATGAATTCAGAGTAAAAGATTCTCCCGTATTGTCCCAAACTACAATCTTCGGACATCCTTCTACAATAAAGTACGGAAGACAGTGCTCTATTATCTTTTTGGCAAGACTCTCCAGCGATAACGCGACTTCCTTCCGGTATTCAGAATGAAAACCCAGTAATCGCACTTCTGTTATACTGGATCCGCCTTCAGGTTCATTGATTTCAGTCTTGTTCTCCTCTGGATCAATTGTATTATCCAGTGAAAATGTAAATTCCCTTTTATACCAGGAACCAGATTCTTTATAGATGCTTTTAATTTCGATTCTGTCGAACGCTTTAAGCCAAAGGAACCGGCCTATTCCTTTACAACCCTTTGCAACTTTATATGTCGAATATGCTTCAAGAAAAGAATTGTAATTTCGTTCCGTAAATCCTTCTCCATTATCAGTCACAATAAAATCTTCAAAATGGTTAACCTCTTCTGAACCATCCATATTCATCTGAAGATATTCCTCGCGGTTTGCCAGTATTTTTATACTTGGTTCTATACAATCACTGGTATCTTCCAGTGACTGAATTGAATTGACCACAGTTTCAAACAGTGGCCATAACGCCTTCGACTTTGGAAGGTGCATCTGATTCACATGACCTCTTAAATTCATTGTGAAATACATGGCTTTCTCCTTTCCAAAATATCTTAGTTACTCTACGCCCAGTGCCTTAAACACTGCATCTTCCGCACTGCTGTAGAATATCAAGTTAAACGATCCAACCAGTTCCGGCGGCACAGTTCCCAAATCCGCAGCAGATGTAATTGGAAGAAGAACTTTTTTTGCACCGCTGTCCAAGCATACCTGTAGGCTATTTGCAAGTTCATTCACCTTGATCATAATTCCGCTGATACTAATCTCACCGAGTACAGCTAGCGAACTCACAGTCGGCTTATGCAATGCGATAGAACATAGTGCTATCAGAGTCGGCAATGCCAGTGTTTCGGTGATTCCTATTCCCTGCAAATCCTGATAATTAATAATGTAGTCCTTAGTAGTCGTGCTGATAGAGCCACTGATACGGTTACTGTTGGCTTTCAGAAAATTAAATGCTGTGTTTGTTGCTTCCTTGCAGCCACGATCAGAGCCAATGCCTGTTCGCTCAAACTTGCCATTACCCGGCAGCATCTGAGATTCCAAACGAAACACGCCAATCATGCCAGACTTACCACGAGAAACCGTATAAACTTGACCAGGATTGCAAACCCCTTCCGGTATCAGTTGGCCGCCACCTTGCTCCGGTACAGAAACATAATGCTCTTCAAAGGTTTCGTTATCAATGTATGAGAAGTTGACATCATAGAACTCCATGCCACCCAACTTCTTGAGCTGTTCTTTGACACGGCGTCGCATCTCAAGCGAAAGCTGTAGCACTTCTTCGACTTCTTCTCTTGTAAATTCACCGTCAGGATAAACCAGTTTCAGATAGCCATCCACCATCCTGCGAACGGCTATAGTATCACGTTGATTCAAGTTTTTCCCCAGATGGAAGTAATGGTCAAGGTTATCTCCATACTGCTCCTTACGAAGTTCACGAATAAACTCTGAAAGGTAATCCGTTATGAAACCATAGTCATCGGTAAAGTGCTCCGGTCTGAACTTCGGAATTTCCCAGCCAGGTAGATAGCATTGCATACGGTCAAGAAACGCCGTGTCGGTGCCCATTTCCGGTGGAAATGGGTCGAACAAGCTGGATGTCTTCAGTAGAACATCAACGCTCTGATTGATATTGCCGACAAACACCATAGAAGCCGATGCAGCCTTTTCTTCCTTACCACGTGCAAAAGATCCCGATGCCATATAGTCTTTCATGATCTGTACGCCGTCTTTATCTTTGAATCGAATACCAGCAACCTCATCAAAAGCTACACAATCCCATAACCCTACAAGGCCAACCGTCCTTCGTCCCATATTATAGAATAGATTCGCAACTGTAGTCTGTCCTCCAGAAACAAGAATGCTATTAGGTGATATTTCCTTGTACAAATGTGATTTACCTGTACTTCTCGGGCCTAACTCGCACAAATTGAAATTGTTTTCTACCAACGGAATCATTCTTGTAAGAAGCAGCCATTTTTCTCGATATGAAAGTTCATCAGGTTCCATACCAATTGAACGCATCATAACATCTATCCATTCATCTTTAGTAAAAGCTTTACGACCAGCTTTTAATTCATCAATATCGACATGTGGCATTTGAATAGGCGTTAATTTCCTGATTTGTATTGGATATCCATTCTTTTTATCTTCTTCATTATATTCATAATCAAGTTGTACTATACACCAAATACCGCCACAAAGAAGGCGATCATATTTCTCAGGATATTCGTCTTCTATTGGTACACTACCCAATCCCAAATTAGAAAATACAGCAAAATATTGATTTTTACTTATGTCTAATTTTACAGTAATCATATCTATTACCGTATGACTACCGCTTTTCCTAAGCTTTGAAATAATTTTCTGAGCTTCGTCTGGCCTGACAAAATTGTCCGCGAGAATGCGTTTTACATTCTCTACGCCTTTCTCAATAATTGCATCATCATCAGAACTGCAATACTGGCCTAAAAGGAATTCAAGAACATAAACAGGTACGTTTGCACCTTCTTTGATTTTTTTGGTTAAATCTTTACGTACTATTTTCCCATCAAAATTTTCTCGAAGTTTATTTTTTATTTCGTTACGAATATCCTCATAAGAAACTACTTGTTTCATTATCTAAACCTCCAATTTGTTGCCATAATTACTCAAAGAAATTAAAATCTTCAACCGCAAATGCTATATCTATCGTAAACTCAATCTTCTCAGGCATCTGAAGCCCTGAACTGTCTGCAATTACGAGATAGTATAATTCAGTACTCTTATATTGCTGCGATTTCAAACTGAAGTTGCATTTGAATGTTCGCTCCTGCCGATCTTCATTGGTTTTATCAGCTATAATTTTTTGTACATCGCTGACTTTCTGTCCATTATGATCTATAAAATATACATCGTACTCAGCCTTCTCACGGTTTGCTCCGACAGCATCCTCTTGATAGAAATTCAACAAGAATATCATATTACTGATTTTCCTGCTTGCTGATAGCAGTGACACTGTTACAGGCTTTGTATCATACTTACTACGATTATTTTGATATTCTGCATAATCATTTCTGAGATGATGATATTCAATCAACGGAACAACCATCTCTTGCAAACTTGTTCCTCCATGAACAAATTGCATTCCACCTCCGCTCATCTTTATTCGTACATTCTCTCTAGGTGCAAATCCACTATAATCTTCCGTCTCTTTTATCATAGAGACCTGCATGAGATAATCTGGCTTGTATCCCTTTTTCATTATCGCAAAACGCCTGCCATACTCTGCTATACGATCCTGCATACCCTTATCAACCTTATTATCTTCCTTTAATGGGCTTGCCGTGTATAGGAATCCATGATCTGAAGTGATATAGAAATTACCATATCCAAAGTCTCCAATTATTACACGGATTAAATTCTTTATTTCTGCAATTGTCTTCTCACAAGCTAAAAAGACTTCTGTATCCGAAGTATGACTAGCTTCATCTATAGTATCGTGGTAGATATATACAACTTCCATTCCCTTCATTGCAGCAACACGTTCTTGACGCTTCATTGAAATAAGGTCGTTATACTTTAATGCAATACTGTTGTAATTGGTAGTTTTCAAAACTGTATCTCTATTTCCCATATCTGTAGACATGCCATCTGCAAGGACAGCCAAGTGGTCTCCTTTAGCTTCAATAGTCAATTTGTTATGTGGAAGTAACGCTGCCATTCCGAATTTAGTAATAGTAGGGAAAATGCCTTGCATAGTTGACAGTTTCACCTTACTTTGCGTTTCCTGCTGCAGTTGCTGTGAAAGCTCTACAGCCACCTCATAGCGCATGGCATCAGAAATAATTACATATATCCTGCTGTCACTAGGCGCGATTTTGCTGCCGTAGAAATTTATTTGTTGAGGTATACCATTTATTTCTCCATCCTTTTCCAATTCTTCAGCGCACATCCCTGTCCAATTCTGCATAAGCTGTCCTAAGAACCAATTAGAATACAATCCTTCAACTTTTGCTGCAACGCCCTTGAAAAGGTCATCCAAAAGAGGATTTGATGCTATCAAGCTCTTTTGAAAACTTAAATGGAAATACCTATAATATGTATCCATCTTGTAATATTCATCTGAATATTCTTTCCATATCTTCATTGGCTCCACTGTATGAAACGAACTCCCATGAGTCTTATAAAATGCATACATATTGGCAACTTGCACTAACCCATCATAAAAGTTTTTGAAATAATCAAACCATGCACTAGTGCGCCTTTTCTCAGCTATTTCCTGGATTTTTTCAGGATTAATCAAGTCATTCCCTATATCTGTCATGAGCCGTAATAAAATAATTTCATTGATGCATGGGAAACATTCTGTATCTGCAAGCTGGTCCAAAGGGATCTTAACAAATCGCTGCGAAAGTTTTAATTCATATTCAATATGACGCACTATTTTATAAAATGTTCCCTTTGAATTCTCATGTAGCCAATCATAAACAAAATCATAGCAAAATGCTTGGTGGGTTATCGATATGAAGCTTTCTAGGCCCTCCAAATAATCCTCAGACATCGTTCTAGACGCTGCAGTTAAGATGATATGCGAAGCCAGCCTTTCAAGATCAGGATCCTTATCGACATATCCTGTTCCCTGTGCTGTCATTGTCCAAAATGCTTTATCAGCATTAAAGCTTACCATCTTCTGATAACTTGAATTCTCTTTTAAATCGAGTCCGTCTTCTATGACTGCACAAATAATCTCGTCCGCAGAAGCATTCTTAGTCCCAGCAATTACCGCCATCACATTCATATGTAGCATTGCAGGTGTTATCGGTAATTTAAAGCATGCAAATTTTGACCTTCTCTCCTTGGCATTGAAGAATTTACGATAACTCTTAATCTGTTTTCTCATAGCAGGTGTGGCTGAAATATTCAATTCATCCATCCATATTGAAATTAGATCTGCACGGAACTCTTCACTGTATAGCTCAACATCAAGCAGCCAGTCATCTTCTATTTTTTCATATGATATTGGACAATGGACCAAATAATTACTGCTTTTATCAACGCGTGTTATTTGCCTCTTTGCTTCGAAAGAGTCACTACCGGTCAAAGCATATACCTTCACATTAGGGAGAATAATATCTTCTAGTTTATCTCCAAATTCATTATCCTCATCATACCAAAAGATAATACGTCGCTTATAGAATTCCGGAAGCGGCATAGCAAAACGCCTATCCAAATCATGTACGATTTTATCTATATCCATGCTGCTCACTAACCGATACCTCCCTATTTAATCTTTGCTAATACATCTTGGAACTTGGCGTAGTTCACTTTCACGCCATCATCGAGATCAATTGAAATATACTGATCAGCTAGATGATGGATTTTCTCTTCGTACTCATGAATTTCTGTTGACTGGTCTTGCAGCTTCTTCAGCCGCTTAGTCAGCTTCACACGCTCACTGGTGGATGCACTGGCAATACGTTGCTCCAAATCAATCATAGCGGTACGGTAACGACCCTGTTGCTCATGCACATAGTCGGTACGGATACGGGCAATGGTATCCGGCTGATATCGGTGCATGTAAATCAACGCTTTGAAGCCGCCCTTTTTGCCGGAATCAAACAACCAGTAAATAGGTCTCTTCAGGTAAATTTTCAAGTGGTCAGTATAGAAATCGTTCATGAAGTAGTTTCGTATGACTTCCTCCGGCTGGCCCTTGCCACCAAGTGCATCGGCGATAAACTTCAAGTTGGATTCCAACGAATCTTTTCCATACACTGTCTCAATGAACTTTACGAAGCGGCCAACAATGTCATCTGGGAAATACTCATCATCACATATAGGGATAATGTTATCCTTATCTGCTGGGTAAACCTTATACTTGCTTTCATCCCAATCTCCACCGGCATAGGCAAGGCCTGCTTCATCCAGTGAATAGCGACCAAACATACAACCCACCGCATAGGAAATTAAGCTCTTGACCTCGCGTTGCATATCAGCCTTGCGGACTGTGACATTCTTTTCTTCAACTTCTGGTGTCAACTCATCCTGCAAACCATAGATATCAATGAAAATGCAGTTGAGTTCTTCCTCATTAGTATGGATCTGGTTGAAACATTTCTCACTTTCTTTCTCCCAAATCATGAAACACTCGGCAAGGTTAATATCGTCGATGTTATCAAAAATCACTCGATTCTTTTGAATAACAGTAATCAACGGATGACGCTGAAAATCCCACGAGGTTTCAAAGGCGTCCCAATCATTCTGCGCAATGTCAACACATTCTTTGGTAAGGCCAATAATGGTTCTCTTGTCCTCAACATTCACATAGGGTAGATTGCAAACATCACTTGCGTATGTATTCAGCGTAGGATTGAATAGCTCAATAAATTTTTGAGGGATTTTGGTATTAAGAAACCCCAGTGCATAGTAAAACTCGCTATCAGAAGGGTTGAGTATCGTTGGAGTACCTGTTCCACATACGCAGTGCTCAATGACGCTAAAGTTCTTTTTATTTCCGCCGCCCATATATGACCATCCGATGCCTCTTTTGAAATACGCAGAGGTATCCCCCCTTCTTACGGATTTATTTACCTTTGCATCATCCCATAAATCAGCGAGTTTGATTGCATAAGCAATATTTCCATACCATTTTACAAAGGTTCCACCTTTCGAAAATGGTACATATTTGCTTGTTATGTCTTTTGCATACAAATCAAGTTCGGGAAAGCTTATTTCGTGCCAATATCTCAAAAAATAATCGTCTTTTCCAGTAACAACACCCGCTTTTGAGACAAATTTATCCCCAATCTTTTTTTCTGTTAAGCATAATTTTTTCATGGCTGGACTCAATGAATATGCATAAACAGAATTAGGTAACTGAGCAAAAAATTCGCAGTTGGTATCATAAGGGGATTCACTAAAGAAATGTCCTTCTTTATCGTCTGTGAATTCAACCAACCTCATAAATCTAGAAACATAGTTTTTCACCTTGGAAAAGAATACAGTTGCTATTGTTTGTACAACTTCTCCAGAAATTTCTTCGAAAGCCCGAGCCCCAAGATGTACAGCGTTAGCAATTGTGGCTTTCGATAGCAGTGCTGTACGCATCCTATCGAAACAAAGTGCAAATAAGAATGAGTTTTGAGTTATCATTGCAACATAACCATTTTGCTTTTTGAAGTTCAAGCATCTTTCAACAAAAACGGCATATAAATCGTATCTGATGTCATAGAAGGTGGTCGTAACATAATCCTTGAGTTTTGCCCCCATACTGTCGCTCCCCATATAAGGCGGATTTGTCACAACCACATCATATTTCTGTGCCAATGCCTGTGCTACCTGCACCAACGGCAATAATTTATTCAATGCCACATCACGAGAAATATCGATATCCTCACGAATCTCATCAAATCGAGCATACAATGCATCCCAATCCTGCTGTGTCACAGTCAAAATAGAGCCGTACTCCTTTGCATCGTACAATTCCTCAATAATAGTCTTAATTGCCTTCATTAGTTTAGAATCGCCGTTTGCAAAGTAATCCACGGTGTAGGCATCAACATGATTACTTTCCACAATAGCGTAAACACGCGGCTGTATACCACGACTGAAGAAACGACGGTCGTACTGTCTGGCCTTCATCATAACAGCGAAACTGGCAAGCTGAGCTGCACGATCATCAATATCCAATCCATAGATATTGTTTTCTACAATGCTTGCTACTGCTTCACGAGCGGTATAACCATATGCTTCATAAATCTGTACAAGTACGTCGAACAGGTACGCCAGAATATGACCGCTACCAGAACAGGGGTCGATACAGCGGATATCTTCCGGTTTCAAAGCAGCATACTCCTTTTGAATTTCTATCAGCTGTGCCTTCACATCCGGCTCCTGCTCTGCTTCTTCCAGATAGTATTTCCAATTTGATTTCAGTTCTTTATTTGGATGGCCTTCCACCCACAAACGACCCAGAGAGTTCTCCACCATGTAACGAACAATCCAATCAGGTGTAAACAGTTGGGTAGCTGCCGGGATATTTTCTTTGGTGATTTTGACATTTTTTTTCAGCGCAGCGAAAACGTCGTCCTTCTTTTCTGCATTATAATACTGATACAGCCAGCCGATGATCTGCACAGCATCCTTCCAGTCTTCTTCTGGGATGATGGTAATCATCTGCTCGATGGCACTGCCTTCACGCAGGAGATTATCCGGGAACAACAACTCTGTATAGTCATCAATTTTTTGGAACATTCTAGGCAAAATTGCACTTAGTACATTGCACTGTGAGATGATGAGGTACTTGAACAAAGTATCATTATCATTGGCATCCTTCAAGGCATAGACCTTTTCCATGTCCAATCCTTCAATTTCCAGTTTAATAGCTTCTGTCAGAATCTGAGGCTTGAAGCGATTTTCCTCGTCCGTGAACACACGCACGTGGGTAGGCAAATATCCGTTAACTTCCATAAAGCGCAAGGCGGCGAAACGGTTAAACCATGTATATGCCGCCTCTTCCATAACCTGCTCGAAACCATCCATATTGATTTTTGCGATCAATGACTGGCGCTCCTTTTGTTCTTGTGTAGTAAGCACAACACCGTTAACACTGGAGGCATCTGCCGAAACTATTTCTTTATCGGTAATTCCATATTTCAATGCTTTCTGTGTAACACGAGAGATTAACTCTCGCCTTGCCCAAACAGCATATTTTTTGATTGCGTTTTTGTCCATCATATGCTCCTTTAGTTTAGCTTAATGCCATCGCAGTCCTTAATTAACTGTTCTAATTGTTTCTTCACACTATTAAGGTACTCTTCAATATCACTATCTGACTTCAGTATTTTGGTAGGAAATACTATCTGTCTATTATAGGCTTTTATAAATTCTTTCTTTGGTGGCTGTCCTTCCGTTTTAGGATCTCTCGGCGGCTTCTCAGGTGCAAGCATAACTTCTATCCGACTTATTGCTTGATCCTTGTATGTAAGCATCGGTGGTACTAGCCCGTCTAAAAGGGCAAGGCTATCAATCTCCGCTATCTTTTCTTTTTTTTGATCATAGAAATTATCAGCAGCATCACTCACGCTCTTGGCTCGGCTTTCCCCTTTATGTTTTGTATGAATAGCTTCCATGCACTGACGAACAATCTCAAATACATCATCTCTCTTTTCCTTGAGCATCCTGTCATGTGTTTCTTTCACCTTTTTAACCAAATCATTTAGTTCTGGTATTAAGGTATAGTCATATGCATTTCCGCTTTGGACCATTGTAATCAATCGAATACGGTTCAAAGCTTTATTAGCTTCATCCTCCCCTGCCAGATAATCTAAATCGTTTCGCAACTTTTCTTCAAACTTAACCGCAGAATCAAAAATCACAATCTGATTTTTAAAGAAATCTTCCACTTTAATCATTTGATCATGTGTTTTATATAAATCATCTTCCGATGCAATCACCTTATTAATCAAGGCAATATTATCCTTCTGCTGTGACAAAATGTCTTCTATTAATGTAATTGAATTTCTTAAAATCTGCCTATCAGGATACATATGACCTTCATAGCGCTGATTTAGAGATTCATAATGATCTTTTTGCTCAGTTAGCTTATCCACTATATATTTAATTAGATTGTCTTCATCATCCGGAACGTCCATCACGTCATAATAGTCACGCAAGAATTCCTTAACTTCCCTCATATTTGCCGCTGAAACAACGATTCGTTTTGATATAGAAGTTTTCCCAATCTCACTCTTCTTTCTCAGCATATCAGGAAGTTTTGCATCATCCGGTTGGATAGTTGCACCAGCATATTTAACAGTCACTTTTTGCTTATATATAAGCATTGCCGCAACATATGCTATGTCTATTTCACGCCATCCATAAGGTATTCCTGAATAACGATTTTGAATATCCATCATTGATGTCGGCAAGTTTTTCATCGCCTGCATTTCCAAATACTCCTCCATCTTTGCTGCTGCATCGCGATTATCTTCCATTCCTGCGATTACTCCATCAAAAGCAGATCCATTCAAAACGGATATCACGTCTGCATCGCTGTCAGCGTTCCTATTTATTAAATCAAGTTCACTATAAACATGAGCTACTAGATATTCTAATGATTGGTCTATCTTGCTTTTTGCATCCCCACTAGTGATTTCTAGATGTTCACCATCAACATAAAAATCTGCAGCTTCTATTGCACTCTTTAGATCATTTGCCGCTGCAATCTCATATTGTGTTGCCTCATCCTGCTGATGGCGGATTATATCTTGAACAGATTTAGGGAGCTGCGAAACATTACGCTGCTTTACATATTTTCTGATTTTCATGGCATTTTCAAGTGAATCATAGTATGGAGTATCCGCAAGAGCAATAATAGCTTCCTTACCTTGTGATTCAGTCATCAGCTTCAGATCATTCTTATCGGTAGCATCTGTAGCAACTGTTAAAAACCTAAGTCGCATTCCTCCCGTAATTGCGCCTATTGACATTCCATCCACCATCTCGTCAAATGGAAAGTCATATTTACCATACCGATATTTTTTTGCCGTATATATATCTGCGAAAATCATATTAGCAATACGAGTTACAATGCTCGCCGTATCCACTGTTGTTTTCTTTATTTCGCTTGCAATGTCCTGTTCTTCATCAGTAAGGAAGTTATAAATATCGCCCGTTCTGCCTATATAGTTTTGACTCTGAAGGCGATCCAGTGCTTCTCTCATTTGCTTTCGCATGGTAATCTTATCCATGCGAATATCATCTGCCATCAAAATTACTATATTGTCGAGATTCGCTTTAACGTCATCCACATAGCGCACTAAATACAAGAGCTTTAAAACATTGACATCTATCTGCTCAATCCCATCTCCGCTATCAGCTGCCTTCTGGCAACGTTCAATAACCCTGCGAATAGAACTATCAAGGAATGTATGCACAGTATCATAAAACATGTAGAATGGGACTAATGCATACTCATCTTTTTCCTGCACATTTTGAGCTGCTTCCTGAAATCCTGACAGCATTGAGCGTTCACCGCCTGACAAGTGTTTCCCGGAATTACCATGTTTCCTAATCTCTGCAAACACCTTCTGCATCAATATAAACTGATAAGGTACAAACGGAAAATCCACAGCAAATTCCGTGGGCCCTGAATACCCTTTGATGTCAAGAACTGAATCTGTAAAACTAAACAGATTTCTAAGTACAGAATCACTTTCCGCATATAAGTTCTCTAATGCCTCACCAAATTTGGCTTTCTTTTGCAATACTCGTTTCTGAATAACTTCATCAACAGACGATGAAGACAGTGAAAGACGCGTCTTAAAGCGGGCCTGAATTCTTGAAAATTCATCCGCACGAACTTTTATAATCTCATCTATTGCTTCTTGCCCTGTGCAGATCACCCATACCTTACCTCCGCATACACTTCCTATCTTTTCTACTAAAGACTGGAGGTTCAATAACATGTCTGTATCGGTTCCAACATATTGCCCAACTTCATCGATCATAAACACTAGACGGAAATCGTCCGGCTTCTTTGTAACATATTCTTTTATCTCTGATACAAGTTGTGCAATAGAAAGTTCAGTATAGCTCTTATCGTTAAACCAATTGTTAGCATCAGTTTCACTCATATCTAAAACTTCCATAAGGGTGGGAACAATAACCTTGCCATTAAAAGCAAATGCCTTGCGTTGGTCTATCCAAGGCTTACCTTTCTTCTCTTCAAAGACTCTTCGGAATTCTTCAGTCTTCCCATTTTCTTCAATATACTGTTCCAGTTTTGCTACTTTTAGATTCTCACCATAAAAGCCTAAATGATTATAGAACATTTTTGCAAAAACACGTAAAACGGCAGTCTTATCTTTATTTATTGATCCCTCAATATCAATATTAAATAGTACAGTCTCTGTTTCAGATTTTGTTGCTTTATCGATCATCATAAAGGTAGCAGGATCATCTGCAAATTTTGTTCTGAAGTATTCAACTGTAGACTTCCCACTAACATCTTTGTTCTCAAGAATATATGACAGCATTTTCAAGAAGTGAGATTTACCACTTCCAAAGAATCCTGAAATCCATACGCCAATATCATCAGTAGGTTCAGTAAACGAATCGCCATAATATGTAAAGAAGGAGATAAAATGTTTTTTCAGCTCCTTTGTAATAACATACTCTTTCACTTCCTGCTCGATTACATCTTCTGTTGACTGGTCTACCTTAATGACTCCATTAATCTTACGATTAATGTCATCCTCGAACATTTCCCTAATAATCATTAGTTTTTCTCCCCTCATTAAATTACATTAAACGCTCTATAGTAATCATTTGCTTCGAGTTTATTAAACAATTTTACATGCCTGCCGTCAAATGTGCCCGGGTACATTACCAATATTGGAGTGTCTGAGAAGTGTGGCTGTAGCGCTTCGAGAAGTGTATGAATTCTCATAAATGGATAAACCTCTCCAATCCCAGTAATAATCAGTACATCTCCAGGTTGATGATCAACGTACTGCATCTTCTTGATAAAATCATCTGTTCCTATTGCGGACTGTATCTGCTCAAAAAGATATCTGCTTCCGCTTGCGTCTTCCATATTCTGCATATCACCAAGGATATCCATATCCTCACATATACTAAGAAATACATCGTATAGATTGTATATTTTAGGCTGACAATTTAGTTCCACATCTGTAGCAATTTGTTCAATAAAGTGTCTAACAACCATTTCGTCTTTAGCATCATAGCAAAACATTCTAATGTTGACCTCGTTAGAAAGGCCCTTGCCTTCAAGAAATTCTGGTTCTTGAATGAGTTTTCTCACTTTATCCAATCTTTCTGTGATTGATTCCACCTGTCATTCCTCCATTACTCAAAACAGTTAAATGCCTTTAATGCTGTATTATCTCCCGCCGTTTTAATAGCATTTTCTAATATTGGCTGTAGCCATATTGGATTTAGATGATCCGCTCTGTTATTATCCAAATACTCATTTTCAATAAGAATACGTAACAACACGGAACGGATTTTCTTAATTGTACTATCACTCCACGTAGCTACATAATCATCCTGTTCCTGTAACTGAAGAAAGAAAGTATTAATATCAACTGAGCTAAAAGAAAAATTCTGTTGCCGAAACTTTTCTCCTATTACTGTCACCATAAAATCCCACACTAGCCTGTACCGTTTCATCATAGCATAAAGGCAAATCTGCTTAGCTACTTCCATAGGCTGAGATTTAATCGCATCCACTAAAAAATCGTCCTCAAGAGCATTGAGCCTTGCAATGCAAGTCTGCGCCATGTGCTTGATGGACTTCTCTGTCGGATACTGAAATAAATTATCTTCCACGATTCTGTCGACTATTACTTCTTCGCTCAACCCTTCTGTCATGAGATTTGCAGTCGTTCGCATCTCATAGAATAAAAACTGCTCGCGCGTTAGCTGTCCAGAACCATAGTAAGGACTCATATTTTTCTTTTTAGCTTCCATATTTTCACCTATCTCTGTATATATTTCAAGTGAAGCTTATTATTATCATTTTTTTAAAAACACTATCCACTATCCAATACGCTCGATATTGACTAACTCTCTGTGGTGTAATTTTCCCACTACTCGACTATTTGTTCGTTGAAAAGATTATTCAAAAAACATCTAATGCAATCGAAACGATAAGCAAATAATTTTTCTTATTGGATTTCATCTCTGGCTGCAATTAATAATTCATAATTGAGTTTATCCATCATGTCGTTATATTCTTCTATGTCATAGCTATCTATAAACGATACTAAGATATCTCCAATTTCAGAAAGTCTGTCATCGATTATTTCTGGTCTTGTTAATAAATCATCTTCGAGATTAACACTTGATTGATATGTTGTATAGTCTGCAATAGTAATAACACCTTCCTCATTTACTTGAAGATTCAGACATGAATAAGCATTTCTCGTTGCCGATCTCCTGGAAATTGAGTATTCAGTTTTGCTTCCGTTAACACCGCCTTCAGTTATAAGTGACCTTGGGATTTTTGCTCCAACAATATTGAATTTGTCATATACACCACTACCACTGAACATATCATCAACATCTGCAATTACACTTTCTGGTGGTGTATTGATCTGTTTATACGTTTTATTACACGGCAATTCCATTCCTGGTATAGAAAAGTATCTGCTGCCTTCGTATTCTCTATCTTCTTCCCAACATATTATTTTATCTGCATAACGACCAACCGGTGTTATTACTATCACATAATAAACACTTGGATTGTCCTCATCAATAAAACGTTTTACCCAACTGCCATCTGGAATTCTTAACTTTGATCTTTCATATTCATATTCACAGTAATCATTAATATCATCTTCGTCATTAGGAACAGCGATATTAATATTGATATCTTTTAAGCAATATCTGTCATTCCCTTCCTCATACGTGCAATTTCCATATGCTATAAAATAATTTCTTGCCAAACCATATTCTAAACACAATTCGTCGTTACAATGTCTTTCTCTAAGCGCTTCCATACCCTTTTTATTAGCATTTTCCTCAATTCTACTAATGCATGTATTTCTAACACCATCCACCTTATGATCCTTATAATGTCTGTCATACTCGTCGCACCATTTTATGGCTTCCTCATATTGATGTAAATCCCTATTTACAATCGCCAATCCAAAAATTGGAGGCAACTTCTTAGGGTTTAATTCATGAGCTTTCGTATAACATTCAAGCGCCTCGCGATATTTATTTTCACTACCATTCATTGCCGCTAAGTTACTCCATGCATCAGCAAAATCTGGTGCTATTTGAACCGCTTGGTTGAAATAAGATATTGCCATCTTGGTTAATCCGCCTGACGATTTTGCAAACCAATAGTGTTAAGAAAAATTGGACAAGTTTCATCACATTCTTGAAAACATAATTTTCCGCGGCAACGTATTTCACCCTTTGAATTTCTCCATACTACTTTTTCGTAATTTGTAGTTTTACCAAATAGTCCCATGCTGTTCTTCCTTGTATCAATAGCTATAATACAATAATCTTGCTTTAATTCATTATATCACTATTAGCATTGTCTACCACTCAAACAGTAATTAAATAATAGTTGCTCATCAATGCAAGTCCATTATTTAGCACTTGCGTTCTTGATATATTTCCCGCTTTTGATTCTCGCATCTTGAGGCTTGACGGCATCTTCCGGAATGAGGTACATCTTTCCTACCTGACTCATCCCCTCAACGCGGTTTTGTTTACAAAGCTGCCGCACTCTTTGCGGCGTGATGCCCCACTTCTTGGCTGCTTGATCAGCAGAAATAAATCCCATCTTTATCCTCCATTCATTACGCCAACAAAAAAGCTCCGCGCAGAGCAGAGCTTAATCTTATCGCATAACAGCAACTGGCTGCCATCCATTCGGAACAGGCCCTATAGCTTTGCGTCTCTGCCTTTCAGCAGATTTGCCAACAGAATTGTACTGTTTGTCACTGCGTATATTATATTTCTTTTGAGAAATAAAATCAAGGGTAATGAGGTAATTGTCTGAAAATTTACTGCAGCTTATATTCATGCATAGAATAATCTACTATGCAATTGTTCAACAATTATGCTTGCAGTATTTGTAAATCACACATTTATCACAGTGCGGATCAGAAATACATATTTCACCATATTTATCAGCGCAGTAACTCCAAATTATGTTATCTACTTCAAGTTTAGTCAATCCTGTAACTTCAGCTAGTCTGTTACCTTGTGCAAGCGCCTCCTTGATTGATGCAGGGTCATTGTTTCCCTCACCCATTCTACGGCTGCCAAAGAAACGTCTAATGTGTGTGTCAGGTTTTATTCCATCGACTCCAACATTACGTAGATATTCCCAGCCTAATGCTTCGCCAATCATGCCAAACTTGTAATCCGAACCACTTTTGGAAATCATTGCTACAATTTTTTCTGCCGAATCTGATGTAACGAAATCGTCCATACTGCCATATTTTCTTACTAAACGCTCCATTATTTCTATATTGTGGTGCAACGCCGCCATCTGCTTGCTGGTTTTTCTGCTACCACATTTCAGTGCAAAAATCCCTCCTTTAAAATAGTCACCTGACTTTGATTTTATTAACTCTACATCGTAGTTGAAAAATAATTCATCAATTTGTGGTAACCGTGGCTCTATCCTTACCCATTTAGTCTGATCTGAAATAAATGTATATATAAGGCCTTTTACATGTTCTTGGAAAGTAAATGTCTTTCCATTCTTGCGTTCACTGACATGCCTCATGAATTCGCCATCATAGCGAAGCCCCTTTGATTCAAGGTATTCTTTCATCTCAAATAAATACTTTCCATCGCTTTGCATACAAAACTCCTTCCGCTACATCTATAAACTATGCCTACTCAGCATCGCTTAGTGGAACGTCCTTGTACTTGTTCTCCCAGTTCTCATACAGCGGATTATCCCATGTCTCTCCACCATAGAATACCGCGCTCTTTACGCATGCTCTAACTTCGCTTATCTCTGTATCTTCACTAAGATTCCAACCATAATTACTGTTCGACTTTTCACCTGGCATCATATTAGCATCTGTAAATGTCAGTTCCTGAAGATATTCCCCTTCATCGAAATCGTATTGTAATTTTATTTTTATTGGAAAACCATTATCGTCATACCCAACCACTCCAACTACAAACTCCTTTACCGTCTTCGTCTTTGAAGTGTTCTTAACTATGACCTGTATCATATCCGGATATAGTATTTTATAATCAGTGCTTTGAACAAATATTCCCGCTTTTACCACCTTAAGTATCTCAAGGTCTTTTATTTTCTTCTCAAGGCTTTTTAATTGAGTCTGTGCCTTATCATAATTTAACTTATCATTTTCAGTCACCTTGCCGTAGTATTCAAAGGCTTTTACAACATCATCATCTTTAGACGCTTCTGCCTTTGAAAAATAGTTTCTTGAGTTCTTGATATCTTTGGCTGTCTGCTTTAGATCATCAATTGAGTCATCCATAATTCCGAGCTTGTCTGCTGAATCAAGCAGAGCCTTAACATCTTCGTAATCCATTTCTTTTGTTTCATACGCGTCAATCGTACTCTGAACTGCCTTAACAATTTGCTCGCTGGCAGCTTCCTTATCAGCCTCGTCAATATTAGAATAATCCTGTACCAGATTCTCATACTTCGCATCATCAAGGTCCGATTTTATATTATCAATAGTGGTGCTGCAGCCAGAAAATGCGAACATTAAAATTACACAACCGACAGCAATAATAACTCTCTTCTTCATGATTTCGTTCCTTTCCATAAATACTAATACTGTATGTATATAAATATTATATGCCCTCAGTTTTTCAATGTATAGATTGGAATTCCGCCATTTCGAAGCCTTGAGGCAGCGAGTCCTATTATCAGGATTTGTACTTCAAATGGATTCTAATATTGCATTTTTCTTTCTTACTTATATTGACACGGCTCTATGCCTTCATCTCAAAATCTTCAATTATCATTTAATCCAAATACTTTACTCACAAACTTCTTCTTACTAAATCAATCATTCCACGCTTCCAGATGTTTGATCATTAGCTCAATAACCACCTGGAAGTAAGCATGGTAACTCATTACATCTTCCTGCCACCAATGGGTAATGCCTCTCCACATTGAAAACAGCATGGTTCCAAGTGTTTCATAGTCAATGTCTTTGAATGCTTCACGCAGCTCTGCCCCGCTGCACTCGCTGCTTAGATAATCGCTTGGATATCCGCGGTCTTCATAACGCTGAAAGCAGTCCATCGTATAACCCAGTTTCCAGCAAGTATCGCCAAGACCGCGCTCCAGCAGATCGTAGTTGTCGCATCTGCCTGCTTTGAAGGCCTCTAGATACGGCGTGAGTTTTTTGATGGCATATTCTGGAGAATAGCCGCAGAGGATCCATGGGCCGGGCGCAAAGTCTGCAAGGTCTAGGATCTCTTCTACCAGCTCTGTGCCCATTGGCGGCGGCTCGATCGTGCCCTTTACCTTATTGTCAGTTTTGTCCTCTGTCCGGTAGGTGCATGACCAGCTGAAGCCGTCGCAGACCGGGATGGAGTAATCCTTTTTCCAGTCTTCGATGTGGTAGTGGTTTTCCAGCCTGTCGAAAAACTCGTCCAGCCCGCTTTCTATGTTGTATTTGCCTGTCCTGAAGGGCTTCTTCTTTCCCTTATACTGCTCGTGCAGTATCTCGCCGTCCCTGTAGATGCTGAGATATTCTGAAGAAATATCGTCAGATGTATGAAGCGAGTTGTTGTTGTTCCTGAAACTGATTCCTATGATTTTCATGCGCCGTCCTCCTCCTTTTGATTGGGTTCCGTGTTTATGGTATTAATATACACACTTTTGGCGGATCTTACGCTAATTCCCAAACAAAGGTCACTGTATCGCTGACATCGATGTCCTCTGGCTCGATTTCCATAGGCGCCATGCCGGGCATACCGACGCAGCGGTTTTCCATCACATAATCAGTATGCGAGAAGATGTCTAACTGCCCCCAGTTATAGTCTATCGAAATCAAATTGCCCAGCTTTGCGCCGGATGCCTCGCTGAGGACCGCAGCCTTCCTCTTTGCATTTACAGCGGCCTGTCGGAGCAGCTCGTCGCTGACGGCTGTAGCATCCTTTACGGTGAAGCGAATGGACAGCTCCGGCTTTGCCACACAAGAACCGATGGCCGTTAAAACCTTTGATAGTGCCTCGGATGTAAAGTCAAAAGTCAGCGTGAGGCATTGGCTGACTTCATAACCCGAGAACACACGCTTGTAGTTGTCATTAGCGTCTTTGATATTTTCGTAGTCAGTTTCAACGTTGAAGTTTGACGTCTTCAGCGCATCCTTGCCGAAGCCCGCCGAAGTCATGCTCTTCTGAAGCGCCGCAAGCTGGCGGGAAGCCGCAGCCATTGCTTTGTCATATACCTTGTCTTTGGCTGTCAGCGACATTGTGATCACCACGCTGTCCACTGGCGCCTGAACGTTTCCTATACCTTTAACCGTTATCGTTCTCATTTCTGTTGACCCTCCTGTTCAATTGATTGATGTATATCACCTTTCCACGATCACATATTAACATTGTTAGGGAGCGGACGGGTCGCCTGAGATGCGACAAAATGAAAACC
>Ga0183096_1001075_pt1 | contig 26188 bp, 24 predicted proteins | sample Biomet5_FD_127791 | JGI IMG/M metagenome (GOLD analysis project Ga0183096, IMG submission 127791) | Microbial communities from bioreactor (seeded with sewage sludge) at LBNL, California, USA - Biofuel metagenome 5 (version 2) (version 3) | ecosystem: Engineered > Bioreactor > Anaerobic >... | reverse complement strand
TTTATACGGAAACAGCCATGCATGAATTTCAGTTTTTTAATACAGCCCCGCATAAATATAAAAAAGCCCGTGCCTTTTCGTGCACGGGCTTTCCATATTTACCTGACAATTGGTGCCGGAGGGGGGGTCGAACCTCCACTAGTATTACCCCGGAGGATTTTACTATGTAAGCGTCAAATATTTCTGAGTTGGATAACATCCAAAAATCTGAAATATTTGACGCATAATAAACTTACATAGTATTGATTTTATTAAAATAGACAGATTCTTCTCTTTCCGGCCATTATTGGATAGTGTTCCTGCTCCAGCACAACATGCAAGGAAGCTGGTAGCTGTGTTTTAAGCAAGCTTAGAAACATCTGTGTATCCTTCAATTCATCTATATTGAGAAAAAGAATCAGTTTGTTACAATGACTGTCAAGACCAACTCGGTAGGAACTTATATTGGAACGGCTGTAAACAAGCTCGTCCAACTGCTCAATGCTTATAGTTCCGTCTTCTACGGTTATTCTGTTCTTCAGTCTGCCTCTTATCCGGCCGAGGCCCAAAGGCTCTCCGTAGCGACCCTTAATAAGCGACGAAATATCTCCGGTTTTATAGCGAAAGAGTGGCATTGCCTCACTACCAAAGGTCGTAATTACAACTTCTCCTTCTTTGCCGACACGGAGCTGCTTTCCGGTATCCGGATCGATTATTTCAATGAGTATGCGGTCTTTCCTGATGTGCAGAAGGCCGTCTTCTTCGCTTTGCACTGCACAGCCAAAGCAAGTCTCAGTCATACCGTAATGTGTATAGACGCGGCATTGCCATAATTTTCTTATGGTACTAATTACAGCGTGTGGAACATAGTCCGCACTTAGAAGAACACTCGCAGGACGCAGACTAGGATATCTCCGGCAGAGGCACATGATCTCCGACGGAACTCCAACAATGCAGTCTCCATTTTTTATAGTAGACGCAGCCTCGTACGGATCGTTCACGTGACCGTAGATTTCCGCGATTATTCCGCTGTTTCTTTCCACGCCCTCACTAAGCAGGTATGCTATGCTGTTTTCTCTTGCATCGGACATCATTATCAACACTCGCTTACTGGAGCCCAGGATGGGGATTATTTTCGCCCCGAAGAAACAGATCGTGCTTTCGAGGTCTCCGTCTGTGAAGAATATCTTCTTTGGTTTGGCCGTGCTTCCGGAAGTACAGAGAGCGGTAACGCGGGCAACGTCCTTCTGCGGCACGCAGAGGAACGACGCTGAGTCGCCAGACACGTCATCAGGTGTAGTGAACGGCACTGAAGCAAGCGCTTCATACGAGGTTATGGAATCTATGTCAATACAGCGTAAGAAGTTTAAATAAAAAACGCTGCAACCCATAGCTCTTGCCATCGCTTTCCTGACAAGAGCTAGCATCCGATCCTTGCCGAAGTCACTCAAAGATGGTCAGAGCTCCACACTGTTTCGGCAAATTGTTCTGCCAAAGACATTATCATCTAATTCATCTTCTCCGCAACAAAAAGTCCATAGCCACAACCGGACAATTCTTTCAGTGATATGCAGCCTAGCATTTTTCTTACCGTTTCCATACCTGAATCGAATATCATTTGCCCGAACAGTTCTCTGGACTTTTCGGAACAATCTGTAAAATCAATCAGGCCAAAACCTGAATCCGCAAGTCTGGAAGCTATTTTTCTCCTGTTTTCCACGCGGCCGAGTGCTGCGGAAAATGTTTTCCCTGCATTCTTTGAAAAAAAGTCAGAGACGATGATCCTGCCCCCGTGCTTCAATACTCGGCTTGCTTCATCAAATCCCTTCTTAGGATGCTGTATTTTCGAAAAGCTGCACTCAAAGAATACTCCGTCGAGCGAAGCATCAGCAAAGGGCATTTCTACCGCGTCAGCAAGTATGAAGATGCAGTCAGGGGCATTCGTTCGTGCTAGGCTTATCGCCTCGGGATCGAAGTCTACACCCTGAGCGTCGAAACCTTTCTCTGTCAGGAACGCTACTGTCTCACCTGCACCGCAGCCTATATCTGCAAGCCTGGCTCCTGCTTCAAAGGAACAGACCTCAAGTGCAGCTTTAGTTATTTCAAGTCCTCCGGGCCTATGCAGAGCACAGTACATCCTATTTCCTCAGCGTAAGGTAGTGTGCGCAGAACGGAACAAGTTTTCCGCTTTTAAAGTCGTAAACGTGAAGGCTGCACATACGCAGACGCTCAAGATCGATGTTCTCCGCGTCCTGGAACGCCATTGAGGTAATTGTAAAACCAAATTTTTTAACACGGTCGAGAAAATAGTCTATATCTGTCATATCACCGTCTTTTTCGGCTTGGTAGCAGCAACAGCTCGCAGCTTCGTGGCCCGCTACCCTCTTCCAGCGACGTCCGACAAATTCACGGTTCCTGACGGCTGGACTTTCAGATCCACAGCAGCATTCTGCATCGCCGCGTTTTTGAGTAAGCGGGAAGAGTTTCCCATCCTTCTGAACGACAAAGTCACCGTGAAAACCGCATAGAGGATGATCGCACCTTGAAGGTTGAAGGTTCTCTGCCATCACAAGACCACAACTCTGGCTGACAATTATAGCTATGAGCTCGTCGAGAGTGCAGCGCAACGAATCGTCTGGTACAAAGGGAATGCGGCCCATGTAGGTAACTGGCTGGAAGTGCACCCCACGGACAGCGGGAGAAGAATAGACCGCAAAACGCAGGATGTTCCCAATGTCTTCTGTATTCACTCCGGGGACTACGGTAGGTACTAAAGTGACCCCAATACCATACTTTGCACAGTTTTCTATCGCTTTCTTTTTTATATTGAGCAAAAGCCTGCCGCACAGCTTGATGTATATGTCGTCGTTCATCCCGTCGAACTGCATGAAGACAAATGAAAGTCCGGCCTCGGCAAGCCTGCGAACGTAATCCTCATCCTCCGCAAGCCTTATGGCGTTGCTGTTGAGCTGAACATACCGACAGCCAAGGTCGACAGCGCACTTGACTATCTCCGGAAGGTCGTCCCTGACAGTAGGCTCGCCACCGCTGAGTTGGATAAGAGTTCTACCAGGTTTTACGAACGAGTACATCCTAATACGCAGTTCATTAACGGATAGATCCTCTATGTCCTGATGATTGTCCGCAAAGCAGAACTTGCATCTCAGATTGCAGCGGGAAGTAACCTCAAACAACACACAGCAGGTATCATTCAAATGATTCGTGCAGAGCCCGGCTTCCATGCATCTCGGACAGTAAAGACATTTCCAGTCAGAAATAGGTTCGACGTTTCCGTACCAGGATATTAGGTCATAGTTGTTTTTCCAGACGATTGTGGAAAAATCCCCATGTTCCGCGCAGCGCTTTTGCATATATACGCAGCCGTCTGTACATATAAGTTGCGCCATTATTTGCGCGCCGCACACAGGACAGACGCTGTAAGTTTCCCTAATGATTTTATCCATTTACTTATCTTCGATTGATGTCTCGACTTCCGTCATGCGCCCGCTTGCAAGTGATTCTGGTATAAATACCTGGCCGCACTCCGGACATCTCTGAACCTCTGTGTGGAACATATGCCCAAGATAACTGAAGTGTGCTTTTGCGGGCACAAGTTCAACATTGCACCTAGCGCATTTCATCCTTGACTTGTTTTCGTCCATTCCACACTTCCTCCAGTTCTATCTTCATCCTGTGACCATAGGCGTTGAAGATGCGGAAATTATCTCCATCAAGCGCGTACTCGACCCAGAACGTCATGTGTTCTATTTCAGCATAGCCTGTGAAATGTCCTGTATATTCATCTATCAGTTTTCTCCCTGTCATTTCACAGAAGCTGATGACATCAAGGACGTCATCCTCAAGGATCTTCGTCTTATTGAGCTTTGCAGCAGTCTCCACATCCATAATAAGTTTCGGCTTCATCGTTTCGCAGCTTCTATCCCCGGCAAGTTCAAGCGCCAGTTTTTTCTTAAGATATTCCCTGTTGCGACGTCTTTCGCTGAATGTCGGAGGCAAGGCGTTCCAGCCCCTGAGTCTGAAAAGAAGGTCCAGGATGTGTCGGACGGGTTTCCCCTCTCCTGCAAAAACGTCGCGGCAGTTGGAGCAATAGACGACATACGGATGTTTACCCTCTGAGATACGTTTCTTGACGATCCACTGTGTGTACGGTGGGTTTGCTATTGATATTTGTCCTCCCCAGGAACAGCAGCGAGCATCTTTCCCCTCGTGTCCTAGAGGTTCTATGGAATATCCGGTTTTCTTGACTAATTCCCTTACGTTTTTATGGGTCGAGGTCTGGTCTCTGCATGAACATGGGTCAAAAACTGAGACCAAACATGAGTCATTCGCTTCAGGCACGTCTATGCCTAGCTCTGCAAGCCTATCCACAAGCATAACATCTTTGATTTCAGGCATGTATTCATGGAAGAACTTCATGCATGTTGGGCAGGCAAAAATAAACACAGGGCGGCCCAGTTTCTCCCATTCTGCAGTTATTTTTTCACAGGACTTTTTATACAGAGGCTCATCGCCGGCCCAGAGTGCAGGAGCACCGCAGCACATGAGCATGAGAGCCGTGTCTGGTAATTTTTCCAGAAGAAATTCGTATGGTTTTATCACATAGTCAGGATCTGAGCCTCCGACCTGACAGCCCGGGAAGAACACAAACCTATGACGTTTCGTATCAGGTGCGTAAACGAATGACGCTCTTCCTGAATCAGCAAATTCCATATCACGGAGCCAGAACTTATGGTATACCCACGGCATGGCATCCTTTTTCTTCATCGCAATGTGGCTCTGTCGCAGGAACATGCCCACATCTATATCTTCAGGGCATGCCTCTTTGCAGAGGCCGCATTGGTTGCAGGTTGATATGAGGCGAGTGGCCATCGTTCCGTTGCCGTCGATACTTCCGGGAAAGATGGTCGCATGAACCTCTTCTTCTATCATCTTTGGAGTCTTCTTGAAATATTCCATCATATCGCAGGAACGCATGCAGAAGTCGCAGCGGCATTCTATACAGCGCCAGGCCTCTGCGGAGGCTTCTTGCTTCGTATAGAGACCATTCGCTGAAACTATGCGTTCCTCGCGTTTCAGTCCTGAGAGATTTAGTTTTATTCTTGTGGGCAAGTATTTATGCGGTTTCTGCATGTTTTCGGTTTTGATATAACCCTCTATCAATGTAGCAGTTTCAAGACCTTCAGCAATGGCTTTTACCGTGTCACCTCCAAGCATCTCTCCTCCAAGGTAAACACCCTTTACGCTCCCCCTCACTGGACCGTTTTCCACGTCCCCCGGTATGAGACCGAAGTCAGTGCCTTTGCAGCCAGTAGCAATATAGACTGCATCATACTGTACTGTTATTTTATCTATATCTGTAACTTCTTGATTAAGAAGAAGTTCATATTCTTCATTCTCAAACTGAAGCTTTATTTCCTTCAGAAATATATCAGGGGAGAGCTTGTTCCACAGGTTCCCGCCTATACGACCCGACTTTTCTAACACTGTTACGTCGTATTTTTTGTTCGCAAGCCTGAGCGCGCAGGCAAGTCCGCTTATTCCTGCTCCAATTACGGCAATTTTCTTATTTTTTTTCGGCAGATTGTAGTCGTTCGGTCTCTTGTTTGAGGCATAGGCTACGGCGGCCAGTTCAATCATCCTCAGCCCTATGGGCCTGTCTATGTGCTTTCGCGGACAGACATATGCACATTCCTCACCGCAAAGCTCAGATACCACGCAGGGGAAGCCAACTGCGTTTGAATACAGCCGATAAGCGAGGTTGAAGTTACCGCGCCGCACACGCGAAATGAACTCGCGAACGTCAAAGCGGAACGGGCACGCTGAGACACACGGGGCAACTTCCTTTTCAAGACAACAATTTTTTATTTTTTCCTTGTCATCCATGCCTGACGCCTGCTTCCAATCACAGCTATATCCTTTTCATTCCTGGTCATCGCCCGCTATGTAGCCATTCTCCGCAAGCAGTTGTTTCACGTGAAGATAGGTCTCACGTATTAGAACTGGGCAAATTACAGCCTTGTTGTAAGGATTATCTCCTGTTATGTCCGAACAGTTAATGGAACCATACTTTGCGCAGAGCTCGTGCTGGAACCAGAAGACAAGATCCTTCGCCATCTCCGTGTCATGATCTTCGAATAGACCAAGCGTGCAGACTGCGCCTGTCAGCGCACCGCAGTTGAGGCCGGAGAACATTCCATGGCACAGCAGTTTAGCCGCATTCACAAACTGTTCGTTTTCCTCACCGCGAAGCTTAAGACCCATAGCAATTATAATGCTTGAACAGCAAAAGCCATTAAGCTTTAGTTTCTGCATCTGAGCTAGTTCATCATGCAACCGGACCACCTCCATTGTTCCATAATAAAGCAAAAACCCGGGCCGGCATGTATGGCCCGGGAAAGAAGGGATCTGTCAGACGATTGGCAAGAAGGCCTGACATACGGGATTGTCTGTGTACACCTAGAAGAACCTGTCAGCTTCGCCAAGTCCGTTGAAATAGCCTCCGTCCTTCACGTACGGAACTGGATTGGCAACTATGTTATCAAGTTCTTCATACATATCTGAGCCAAGGAAGTATTTCTTGGGAGCATAAGGTTCCTCTCCCTTTGCAATTGCATCGAGTCCTGCTTTGATCTTCGCCGGTATTGCAGGTATTTCATGTATGCGTACGCCACATGCGTTATATATTGCATTGAGAACAGCAACGTGTCCTGAGGACTGGAAAGCTTCAGAAGCTCCGGATGAACCAAACGGGCCGATTTCGTCAGGTCTCGTGTAATGGATGACGTTGATATCGTCCGGTGTATCGTTACAGTATGGAACTCCGCAAGAGGCTATATTGCTGTGTTTCTTCACGTCTTCGTAAATTTCGCTGAGAGCAAAAGCAATACTGTGCGAGATGCCGCCGTAAGCCTGTCCATTGACTGCCGCAATGTTACCAACCTTGCCAACATCATCAACGCATGTGAAGCGAACTACCTTTGTTTTCCCCGTGCTTTTGTCAACTTCCACTTCAGCCATATTTAGACAGTAAGTGTAGGACGGCGTCGGATCACCGATGCCTGTGTTCGGGTCAAGGTGGCAGATACCAGGTACGCTCGCACAGGTGAAATCACCTTGATATTTTGTAGGAATGCCTTCTGCCTTCATCTCATCATACGTTCTGTACGTTCCGTCCGGCTTGCGCATGGCGTTAAGCAGCTGTTCAGCGGCAAGTATGGTAGCACGTCCGCTCATGTAGTGGGTGCGGCTTGCGCCGGACATTCCGCTGTCTGGGCAGAGTTTTGTGTCATTTTGTACAAGCTTTATCTGCTCTGGCTTGACGTGAAGCGGTTTGAGAGCCTCAAGTGTGAGCATGAGAGACCCGATGTCTCCACCCTGGCCTAGTTCCTGGTATGTGTCGTACTTCGTGAAAGTGCCGTCCTGGTTGATTTCGAGCGCTGCGGATGCTTTATCAGTCCCGCCCTCGGTTACGTTGAATCCACCCCACGCAAGCCCTACTCCACGGCGCTTCTCAGGAGTGTCATTTTCTTTCGCCTCGCTCACAGCCTTCTCGTACAAGGGTTTCATTATTTTCATCATTTCTTCCATTGGATATTGGCGGAACGGGTAGCTGTTTATGTTCGTTTGTCCAGAACGTGCAATGTTTCTCCAGCGAAACTCGAACGGATCTATCCCTGCCTTTTCGGCGAGCATATCAATAAGTGCTTCGCTGAGCGTATAGGCTTGAGGTGAGCCATAGCTGCGGTAGGCCGTGCCGAAGTTGTGGTTTGTGTTCGCAACACGGCAGAGACCTGCTACATTCGGGACATAGTACGGGAAAAACGCGAAGCGGGCCTGTTTCGTAAAACAGTCGTCACCTCCCCATGAGTACGCACCGTGATCAAGGCCGTAGTCAAATTCAACGCCGGTTAGATGTCCGTCCTTATCGCAGGCGGCTCTACCGTTCGAATAACAAGGGCAACGCTTGCCTGAGAAATGTTGGTGCTCTTCATAACTCATCGAGAGGGATATAGGAGATTTCATAACGACTGCAGCAGTACCGGCAAGGCAAAGATCGCCAGCATTTGTAGACCAGCCAAAGCTTGCGCCGGTCGGGTTCATTATGACCCTCTGCTTTGACGTCGGGACACCAAGACAGTTTCCGATACGGCTGATTGAAGAATATACTCCCTGGGATTTACACTGGAATGTAAGGTAACCTTCCTCGTCAAAATATGTCTGGATACAGTCGCCTTCGATGGAAAGATGCGGTTCGCGCGATGAATAGAAGCTGCCCTCAACACTGAAGGCTGATTCTTCGATTATTTTCGCTACCTTATCAGGCTCCTTAATGCCTGCACCCTTAAGAACCGGCTGCAGACAGAAAATATTAGGAGTATCAGAGTGTATTCGCTCAGCATCAGGCATTGCCGCTTCAAGGAAGCTGAGGTATTCAGGAAGCTTCTCAATTTCAACTTTTACCTTCGCTGCTGCAGCCCGCGCATGTTCCTTTGTATCAGCAACTGCAAGGCCAACTACGTCGCCCCAGCGGTAGATTATATCGTCGCTGAGAACTTTGCGGCTAGGAACCCTTACAGTACTGCGCTCATGGAAGTTAGCCTCAGCCATTATGTTAGTGCCACCAGCTGCAATAAGATCCTTGGCTAGGATGATCTTCTGCACTCCTGGCATTTTTTCTGCTTCGGATATATCTATATTAACTATTTTTGCGTGGTGCGCAAGCTTAGGCTGCACAATGGCAACGTGGAGGAAACTGTCCGGCATCTTGAGTTCCTGGTCGTCGCCGTAATCTGCAAGGCCGCATACCTTGGCAAGAGCCGTCGGACGAACGAGAGGTTTGCCGTAATATTCTCCATCCATCGGCATCTTCACCTTAATATCATCAATGCTGACTTCGCCCCGCATAACCTTTGCTGCGTCCATTACTGCGTTGATTATTTGCTTGTAGCCCGTACAGCGACACACGTTTTTGTGCTTTGTAAACCACTCCTTCGCCTCTTCACGGGTCGGATTATCATTCTGCTGAAGAAGCGCGTAAGTCGAAATGATGAAGCCTGGCGTACAGAAACCACACTGGATCGCGCCATCGTTCATGAACGCAACCTGGATAGGATGCAAATGCGTGGGGGTTCCTATGCCCTCAACGGTAATTACCGTGCTGTACTCTTCAATGCGTCCCATTTTTTTTGTGCATGAACGTACAAGCACACCATTGAGCATTACCGTACAAGAACCACAGACGCCTATGCCGCAGCCTATCTTTACACTAGTACAACCAAGACGTCTGAGAACATCAGCAAGTGATTCCTTAACTGGATCGCACATGAACATCCTGTTGACACCGTTGATGTTCAGCCACATTTTTCTAAATGCCATTATTACTCCACCTCTCTGAAAGTAATTATTGCAACTGTGTTGTATTTATTAACATTTTTGCCGAAAATATTGCAAAACATATCTAGTTTTACTTTTATTTGACAGCATTATAATAAAATATAAAATAAAATATTTCAACCTATTTTATAATTATTAGAAAAAAATTTTTCTTTTATCCTGTCAGATATCCTGAAAAATCGATTCTGCTACCATATGCGATCAAATATTGCTGTCACTACTTTGATGTCTGCAATTTTTTCTTATACTGACACTGAGAAACTGTTCTTTGTCGATGAACCTGTATCTCCTCTTTACAAACCAAACTGATGCAATGATATAGAAGAACACTCCTGCAAGCATATTTATGCTGTACGAGAGGAACATGCCAAAGAGTGCCGCACAGGCAAGTATCAACGTGAAAATTGCTGGGAGGGGGTGAGCCGGCGCAGTATAGCCGCGTTTTATTGTGTTGATCGGATACATTTTTCTGAACCTGATCATCATTATGGCCGTTAGTATATAAACGAGTATGGCTGAAAATATGGAGAAAGTGACTATCTGATCAAGCATCCCCGTAAATGCGAATACTAAGGACATAGGCAATAAGAAGAGTATGGCGCGGTATGGGGTTTTGAAATTAGGGTGCTCAGCAGCGAATACGTTGGGCATTATGGTGTCTTTGGACAAGGCGCTCCAAGCTCTGCTTGCGTCGTTTATGCAGCCATTGGCGCTCGCAAGACATGAAAGAGTCGTGCCTATAAAAAGAGATATGGTTATGTAGAGTTTGCCTGTAGCTTTTGCCGCGTCGTATAAAGGATATACTGATTCACCCAAAGTCTTTGCATCTATTAGTCCTGAGCAAACGAACCACGTTATGGTTCCGCCTATGAGCAAGGTAAGTAATCCTGTCATTGAGCCTACAGGTATAGCTCTGCCTGCGCTTCTGCATTCCGTCGTTGACATGACGGTCCCTTCAATACCAAGGAAAAACCATATACCGAACTGCATTGCGGCTAAGACACCAAGGAAACCGTATGGCAGCCCGTCGGTCATTTCTTTGAGTTTTATGACGGTAGTTGAAGGGTTATAGAAATTTGTGGAGAAGAGAAGCATTATGACGCTTATAAATGCAGCTGCTGTGATTATGAAGTTGAGTGTCAATGTGGCGTATGCTCCCCTGTAGTTCATAAAAGTTAGGAAAAGTAATGATAATACTATAAATGGCAGGGCATCAAGATCTGGATTCAGGGACTGTATTATGTTCCCTACAACTACCGCATCCGCAGCTTCGAGCATTGCATATTCAAGCACAATCATAAGTCCGATATTGAAAGCGGCAAGAGGCCCCAGTATATATTTTGCCATAGAATACTGCCCTCCGGCTTCTGGGATGACAGAAGCCATTTCAGTCGTCATCATTACTATTGAGATATACATGAGGGCCATGGTCCATATTGCGATTATTGAACCTATTGAGCCTCCTCTTGCTACGGCAAAGTTCCAGCCCATGAATTCACCGACTAAAACTATGCCGACGCCTAATGCCCATACGTGTACCGGGCCCAGCCTATGCTGAGCAAGATTGCTGTTTTGTTGAGAATTTTTCATATTATTATCTTTAGTGAGGCTGTTATCACTCATGATATTTATTAATCCTTATCCTTATTTATGCGGGATCTTTCTGTTCTTAAGAAGTCCTTTAGCAGGTAGAACGTTATAAGAACACAAAGCAACCAAGCCACGTAGTTTGCAAGCTTCCACATGTTCATTGATAAAACCTCTATTCCGTTTTTTCAGCGTCGTATCTGCTGCCAAGTAGCCTGTCGTATTCGCTGAGACTTGTCTGTATCATGTAGTACAAATAGCCTAAGCCAAACAAAATAACTGTACAGAGCATGAAGGCATTAACGCTGTAGCCAGAAGTTTCCCCACCGGAGAGTGAGTCTTTTGTTATAAGCATTGTGACAAGAAGTATTGACATACAGAGTACGAGTATAAAGAATGTGTCGAATACGACTCCGCAGAGTTTTGCAAAGTCGAATCTAGAGCGCATGCCTGATCCTTTATTGATCTTTAACTCTTCTTTGTAGACCTCTATAGTATTATTCCTAAGGTATTTTACAACCTCGAATACACTAATGGACATCGTTAACGTCGTTATTACGGCTATTGCACAGATGAGCCAGTGCAAAACGGTTCCAAGACTAATTAACATAAGTATTTGATACAGTACGTAGACAAGAGTAAGTAAGGCAAAAAATACAAATGTAATAAGCAAAGCTATATCAAAATGAAGAAGTTTTTTTTCTGTATTGCAGGAGCCCCTCATAAGATCAACCCCTCACATTAAATTGTTCATCATATAAAAGAATAATGCGCCCGAAACTTTTGATAAGCTGCAAACGGACGCATTATTCTTTATTTGGAGCTTTTGCTAACGGCCGTACTAAAAATTACAAATCTTACCTCCAGTATGCTTCATCAAAGAAGCAATACTCGGTACCAAGCCCCTTTGCTACAGCCTGGTCATAGAGCGTCTTACCCCATGCAATGTCGTGGAGTGGCATACCGCCGGTCACAAACATTATTATTTCTTTGTCATCCTTACGGCCATTATCCTGTCCGTTTATGATCGGACCAAGGTTACGGATCTTTGATTTGTCATACTTGCCAGCTTCTATAGCCTTAAGGAGATGGAATGTCGGAGCAACGACCCCAACCGCGTCAAGTCCTTTCGGGTGCTCTTCGCCGTCGACAAAGAAAGCGTCGTGCATCTTCCAGTTATCAGCTATAACAGTATTATTGGCATAAGCTTCAGGATCCATGTCGGCATCGCCTGTAAAGCAAACGAGGGTTCCAGGTTTGAGCCACTCTGTCTCAATGCGCGGAAACGAAGTTCCGGAAGTGGCAATGCTAACTATGTCAGCCTGGCGCACAGCTTCTTCTATCTTATCGGTCACTGTTATTTTGATGCCATGTTTCTTGCTTTCCTGCTCAGCCCACTGTTTGCCTTTTTCAATGTTTATGTCATAGAGCACTGCTGATTTTAGATGCGGGCAGCCTACCATTATTGCGTAGAGGCAGGCACGATTAATAACTCCTCCACCTATAATACCTATCGTCTCGGCACCCTTACTCGCAAGGTGACGGGCCGCAACCCCTGGGACTGCACCGGTACGCATGGCAGAAATGAGGTTGCCGCTCATTATAGTGAACGGAATCCCGGTATCGGCATCATTAAGGATCGTCGTCAGTATTGAACGGGGAAGTCCGCGCTTTGTGTTCTCAGCATTTGAGCCGTACCACTTTTCGCCGCATATCTTGTATTTGCCACCAAGGTAACCAATCATTGCCATGAAGCGGCGGTCCGGACCAGTCACCGGCATCCCGGGGAATCTCTCCTCTTCTGGGAAATAGATCATCTGGCCGTGCTCGTTCTCAAGTGGCCCCCCCATAAGGTAGTCACCCTTGCCTATTAAACTGAATACGTCCTCTATAACGTCGACGCACTTCGGCATATCCATTACACCGGCTTCAATAAGATTATTTTGCGAAAGAAGCAATGTCTTTACTGACTGTCCTGCCATTCTTAAGACCTCCATATGATTGTATTTTTTGCTTATCGCCCATAAAAATCATCAGCACTGTTTACCGCATTTAAAATTCCTTTATTACAAAATAAAGAAAAATTTTTTTCTTTTGCTGATATAACAGATAATACTATTTATTTTCAATTTGTAAAATCAATCTTTTATATCATATTAATTTATTATATAGATTGATTTTTATATATCTGATACTTTGAGCAATTAACAAAAGATGCCAAAAACGGGCTGACAGGTAAACTGCCAAATCCATTTAATTTTAAAAAGACAACGAATTGTCAGCAGTAGTTTGCATTATAGGAATGATCATGGACGATATAAACCGCTTTCTGCACCTCATCTTGGTTCATTGTGATACAGCAAAGCTTGATCTGCCACGATTAAATAGAAAATACTGATAGATTTTCTCAAACAGATTGATTATCCAAATTGATCAGGCTATACTTTTTCAAGGAAACGGGGGCAATGCCATGGAGCTTAAAAATATTTTTACATTTATAAGAGCAGCGGAGATTGGCAACTTTACAAAAGCTGCAGAGGAGCTCGGATATTCTCAATCGACTGTCACCTTTCAGATAAAACAGCTGGAGCAGGAACTAGGTTTTAAGCTCTTTGACAGAATAGGCAAGTCTGTATCCATCACTCCCTATGGTGAAGAGTTTATATCATATGCAAACGAATTTTTAAGACTTGCTGCGAAGGTTGATTCCCTTGGGAAAACCTCAGCATCTCAGACTGGCACTCTGCGGCTGGGTGTTATCGAGTCCCTTTTTGTCTGGAAGATAGCGGACATGCTTCCCGTCTTTCACAAGATGATGCCTAACGTAAATATAGAAATCAAATCCGCAACAGGAGCCGCGCTTTATAGGATGCTAAGGCAAAACGAGCTTGACCTCATCTACATCCTCGACAACATAATATATCAAAAGGATTGCGTCAGAGCCTGCACCTTTCCTGTAAGCGTCAAGTTTGTGGCACCTTTGACTCACCCTCTTGTTAACAAAAAAAAGATTTCTCTGTCGGAAATAGTGCAGGAGACACTGATACTAGCCGAACGCGACGCAATATACAGGCGCGAGCTGGATAACGAAGCAGCGAAGAAGGGCATAGAGGTAATTCCTACGCTTGAAGTTGATAACCTTGAGGTTGTCCTGCGCCTTCTGAAAAAATGGGATGGCATATCCTTTATGCCGGATTACGTAGTCAAAGAATCCGTTGAAAACATGGACCTTAAGGTTTTGGATGTTTCTTACAGCAACATCAACCTATGGAGCCAGGTTGTCTATCACAAGAACAAGTACATAACTCCCCAAATGGAGACCTTAATAGAGCTTGTCCGTAAAAACAACGGGGCTTAATGAATTTGGGACAAGTTGCTTGCAGCAGGATTATTGATGCTGACTCTGCGAGCCCTTTGCCGTGTTTTGATTTGTTATGCGCACCGGTATCTGCATTTTCACGATAGACATGTGCGTCTCAGAGTCGAAGATCGACGATTCAGCAGTCACCTCAGCAATATAGTCGCCGCAGATTTCAAAATCTTTCTCCCTTATATAGGAGAGCAGCTGTGTTATACCATTTGCCTCCGTCATGCTATCACCTGAGTGCCATCTGTCAAACATACAGACATATGTGCCGGATTTTATGTCGTAGAGATTGATATCACGATATTTAAGTTTATCATGCGGAAGAATGAACGCACCGCGGCAAATAAACTTTCCGTTGTCCAGATCCTGCTGCCTGATGATACAGCCAACCCCGTTGAAATATATCACTGGCATTCCTGATTTCAGTATCGACGCTTTAACCTGCTCCAGCTCTTTTTCCCAGCTATGCTCATTGCATTTATAGTTTCGCACATAATCAAATGGCTCTATGTCAAAATAATAAGCTCTGCGGTTCGCCTGATACTCAACATAAATGTTCCTGAGTGACGGAGGATTGAGGAAATTTTTACATGTTTCAAGCATGCTCCTAAGCACGTTCTCCTTGAGCTGCAATTCAACAACCTGATTGTTAATCGATTCTATCTGATCAAGAAGAACAGCTTCAAACATTGCGAGGTCCTTGTTGTCCATTATGTACTTTATCTGCTTAAGCGGGAGGCCTACGGACTTCATATGCAGGATCATATTCAGTTTTTTAGACTGGAGTGGAGAATAATAACGGTATGACGTCTGCCCGTCGATGTATTGCGGAATCAGCAGACCCATGTTGTGATAAATGCGCAGAGCTCGCTCTGACGTGTTATTTAGCCTTGCCATTTGTCCTATCGTTAGTCTTTCCATACAATTCATCCTTATGCAACTAAGTTGCAATTAATATACCACTTTTCGTCAATATTGAATCGCAGCTTTACCAAAAAAACCTTGACTCTGACACCGCGTCAAACAATATATTCAGTACCATAAAGAGTTTATCAAATATTAATATGTAAAGGGGATAAACAACAATGACAAAAGATATGAAAATGATTATTGGTGGAAAATTTGTAGACTCTTCAGATGGAGCAGTTCTAAAAAACATAAATCCATACACAGGCGATCTTATAGGCACAGTGCCTGCAGCTACAAAGGAAGACATTGAAAAAGCAGCAGCCTTTGCAGTCGAAGGCCAGAAAGAATGGAGCAAGCTGCGCGGGGACGAGCGTGAGGAGATAATAGAGAGGTTCCTGGCTTTGCTCCAGGCTAATTCAGATGATATAGCCATACTTCTGTGTCAGGAAAGCGGCAAAAGCATTTCTGAATGCCGTAGTGAGGTTGGACTTATAAAGCCAATTTTTAGAGCCTATATCAGCGCAGCCGCAACACTTTACGGTCAGACGATACCAACAAACATAGAAAAGCGCGGCTCTAGTGACTTTATGTTCACTTCATACGAGCCATTCGGCGTATGTGCAGCTATAGCTCCGTTTAACTATCCTATTTCCACAATGATGAACAAAGTTGCACCGGCTTTATGTGCAGGTAACAGCGTAATAATGAAACCTGCCTCGGACACACCGATGAGCATAATCCCTATCGCAGCGTTAATGCTTAAGGCCGGAGTCCCCTCGAACACCATACAGGTCATTACAGGAAGCGGCTCAAAGCTGGGAAAATGGATAACCGAGACGAAAAATATTTCCTTTATCAGCCTGACCGGAAGTACACAGGTCGGGGTCCAGCTTAAGCGTCAAGCAAGCACAAATCTTCAGCGTCTGTCACTTGAACTTGGAGGTAACGATCCTCTCATAATTTTTGCAGACTGTGACCTTTATAAAGCTGTTGGAGAGGCTATAAGCGGCCGAATTTACAACTGCGGACAGATATGTACAGCAAGCAAACGCTTCATTGTTGAAAACAGCATAAAGGAAAAATTCACGCATATGCTTATCGCCCAACTTAAAAAGACGCCGGGAGGAAACCCGCTAGACGAGAATGCCTTTTACGGCTGCATGATAAATGGGAAGGCTGCCGACACAGTCGAACAGCAAATAAGGGATACAATTGCTCTAGGAGCAAACTGCGTCTACGGTGGCAAGCGCATCCACAAGACTATGGTAGAACCGACGGTACTGACAGACGTCACAAAAGGCATGCCTATTGCCAGAGATATGGAAGTTTTTGGCCCTGTCTTCCCTATAATAGGGTTCGATACTTTCGAAGAATCTCTTGAGATAGCCAACAACACCGTATACGGCCTCTCTTCCGGCATAATGACAGAAAACATTCACACCGCATTTAAAGCGGTCTCTCTCCTCAAAGCCGGGACCTGCGTTATCAACGGCACCGGCGACTACCGCACAAGTTACCATGCCTTTGGCGGCTATAAGATGTCAGGTTTAGGACGCGAAGGCGCTATAGTAACGCTCAAGGAATTTTCAGAGATAAAAAGCACTGTATTCAAGCAGATATTCAAATAAATTCATATCTATCCACCCGCTGCTCCTGGACTCACCCCCTCCCGCTGCCACGGTAAGGGGTGAGCATTTTTGCCTGGAAAATCTTGATGAAACACATGGCAATTCAGACTACGCTTTACTTATGCAAAAAATAGACATGCGCCATTCAGTTACCTTTTGTTTAGTTGGGACTTAATGCCATCTTAATATCTCAGCCCGCTGTATGCAGACATTCTTTATTGAACAGTTATATCCTGCTGTTTGGTCCTACGACTTTGTTATGGATGAAGTTTTTCCGTTATTCTCAAAAATTATCTGTCTGTTTTTTGCCTCAAAGTTAATGTTCCAATAAATGAAAAGGTTCATGCATGTTTTACATGTTAACAAGAAGCTACTATGTCATTCGATACAATAGAGCTTTTATGTCTTTTTAAACACGCTATTTTTCGCCTCCCAGTTATAAAGGAACAGGATATACCATAGATATTCTACAAATGTTTACCACTGAGCCCTATCATAGCAAAAATACAAAATTCATAAAATACAATGGACTTATATAATGAGAAGGGATATATCGTATATCTTGAATGAGTTTTTTCATCTGTTCTATATTGAAGGATATTTTTCTGTCTTCCATTGCAAAATGCAGTTACAAATATTTGCGAGAGAATGAATTGGTTAGTGTTAGAATTCCTTACAGCTTGTGAATATAAAAATGCATTTGAAAGCAACTCAAATACATCCTGAATCGCCAAACAAACATATTTGTTACGACTGCCATCAGCGTAGCTAACCAATATATGAACATTCCAACAGTCAAAAATGACAGTTTCTCAAGCGTACCCCATCAGATACACAGCCAATATTCTGAAAATGTCATTTATTTTCTACAAAAAGATAACAACAAAAAACACAAGTTAATTTTACGCGTACATCAAAATACGATTTGAAATTTTCATGAATCAGTCATGTTTACTACCTTTGATTTTCCGATAGCAAAAATCACAGCAGTCTCCGCCTTCCATCAGTGTCTTGGTTCGTATGAATTCAAAGCTGTCGTCAAAACCTTTAATGAACGCAGGATCACGTGAACAGGAAAAAGCAGTACCTATATCCTCAAAACCCAACTTCTTATAAAGTGCAGCGTAATCACAACGCGTCACGTCAAAACACAAATATTCAGGCAAATCTTCTATGTATCTGGTATCCATGGCATTGCCTTCATGCCACGATTCAACACATTTCTCTTTGAAAACTTTTAGGCCATTCCCATATTTTTCGCCAAACTCCCGACCATCCTGTTCCGCAATTTTTTGGAAGACTGATTTTACTAATTCCAAAGTTTTTACTTTCCCGAATTCAATGCAGAATGCCCTTATGACAGGTCCCAGAACCTTCATTTCTATTTCGCGCTGCTGTATCAAAGATATTTTTATATAGTTTTCTTTCACTACCCCATCTTCCATTATTTTTTACCTCTGCAGATAATATTTTTGACTATCCGGCCATCTTGTATGACCATTTTTACGTTATCAGCGTTGCACATTATTTTTATATCGTCCAGCGGATTGCCGGCAACTAAAATAACGTCAGCAAGCTTGCCGGCTTCCAGTGTTCCAACCTTATCCTGCATCATTATAATTTCGGAGTTGACCTTCGTCGCCATGGTAATTATTTCTATGGGCGAGAAACCTGCGTATTCCATGCGTTCAAATTCCATCGTTGCCTTATCGTATGTACAGCCAAATTCTGCATCACTAAGGAAGTCACAGCCCATACCTATCTTGACTTTAGCCTTCCTCGCCATTTCAAGGGAGTGATAGTGTGCTTCATAGGAGGCTAGTGTTTTTTCCCTGAGATATTCCATTACGCCCGTTGTTTTTTCAAAGTAGAGCTTGGAAACGTGCATTATTGAAAGTGTCGGAATAAGGTAGCAGTTATTTTTTAGCATGAGCTCTATGCTCTCTTCATCAAGATAGAAGCCATGCTCTATCGTCCTAACGCCGTTTTTGAGTGCGGCCTTTATCCCGCGGTTAGCCTGAGCATGAGCTGCTACATAGCTACCAATATTTTCCGCTTCCTCAACAGCAGCACGTATCTCCTCCACGCTGAAGTGGCTGTGCGAAACAGCTTTGTCACCTTGAGAGAACACTCCGCCTGTCGTCATTATTTTTATAAAGTCTGCGCCGTTTCTAGCATTGATGCGGCACGCCATGCGCACCTCATCCACGCCTGTAACAATAACAGATGGGCTGTAGGCACGCATGCTTGCCTCAATGGAGAGCTTCTGATATGCGTCTCCGTGCCCTCCAATCTGAGTAAGAATTTTGCCGGCACCGTAAATTCTTGGAATATCAAGCAGCCCTTCAGCAATGGCCGGCTTCATCATTATCGCGTCACTGCCCATGTCGCGCACTGAGGTATAACCCTGGCTACGAAGATATTTCAGATCGCGTAGCGCACGCGCCATGGCAAGCTGCGGGGTTGATGTAATCCAACCTATGGCGGAAGCGCTTCCCCAACTGAGATGTACATGTCCTTCGATGAGGCCAGGCATTATCGTTGCATCTTCTACAGAATAGGTTTCTGCATTAGTATATTCAGGCAATTCATTTTCTCTACATACAAGCTTAATTTTATTGCCATCAAGCACCACCGCGCCTTTTTCTATTTGCCCGTTCCCGGCTGCGGTTATTACACTGCCTTTTAATATTATCATTTCACGACGCCAATGCCTTTATATAACCAGGCTTCGGAGAAGACTATAGCGGCCGCATGCACAAGACTTAAGAAAACTTTATAGCCACGATCCATTTCTAAACGATATTTTGAATCAGAGAGGTGCACAGAGGATTTGAGAATTTTGCCAATGTTGATGCAAATCGCACTGAAGATGTTTTTTACGATGCGATTTACAGTCATTCCATGACAATGCATCCCCTGTTTTATAACTACACATGTCTCTACATTTATCGACATATACCTTGATATTAAAATAATGTCTTGGCAGCAGACTATCTTGGAATATGGAGCCCTACCTACTCTAACATCAGCAGGCATTATGACTTTTTTCTCCATCGATGTCACTCCTTTTTCTCTGATCTGTGCCTTATTATCGATACAAGCATGCGGTCTGTCTCTAACATACCCGATTGTTAAGCATTCCGAGATTCATGAATGTCTTTTCTATAGTATTGCCGACAATTCCGACAGACGCCGGAATAGAGCAGCCTTCCATTGCCATGTAAGCAAACTGCACGGCCATACATGCAGATGTACTGAGCTTATACGCACAGGATAGCTTGGCTCCGTCGCAGAACATGCCGCCAATGGAGCCGATCACAGAGCGCATAGCCTGTTCAGATTGTTCGAAAGTTCCGTTGAGAAGATAAACTGTACCAGCTGCCACACCAGTGGCTGCAGCTACTGCGCAGCCGCAAAATGCTGTCATACGCTTGACACAACCTTTGATATACACCGTAATCATAGTACTTATCGCAAGTGCTCTGACAAGAGCCTCGTTGTCGCTGCCAAGCTCTTCCGCCGCTGCTAAAATTCCAATGGAAGACGTTATTCCGTGGTTGCCGCTCCCAGAAACAGCCATGATTGTGACGTTAAGGCCCTGCATCCGCGCTTCACAGACAGCCGCAGTGTAAAGCTGCGCGCGTTCCCATGGAGCACATTTATATCCGGCCGCTGAAATCCGTCTGTTAAGATAGCCGCCAAGCCGAAGCGCCGGAGCGGACAGGCCTTTCACAGTAGCTTCTTTATTTAAATTAGCCGCGTCGATCAGAAATGAAAGGCCCCCAGTATCCATTCCGGCAATTAGGTTATATATTTAGCGTACTGAACTGTCCTCGAAAGGATTAGGGACTTCGACGGAGTGCATACACGGAATTTTAAACAATATTTTCCCGTCTCTTGCAACCTCCACTATATTTGAGTAATCCTTCATTATTATTGCAGCTGCGGAATGCTTGCCTGACCTAACTTCAGCCCTGATATAGAGTGGGTCGGGGGCAGCTTCGTAACAAGCAACAGCCACACAGTCATTTTTCAACAATTCATCGGCGCAGAGTAGAATTTCAGTTGTAGTATTGGCCAATATTGCAAGTCCGTCCTCGAAATGATCTTCAAGAGCTCCAACAGCCGCTGACAGAAGAAGCCCGGTTCTACCTGTACCAGGAATACATACACTGATTCCGTTTTTATATACGTTAGGACTGACGCTGACAATAACCTTTTCAGGTAAGCAGCCCAGTTCACGTCTGGCCCTTGATACAGCAAGGCACACGCTTCCAGGGTCTGTACAGCCAGCGGATATCTCCATTTTGCTTTTCAAAATATCAATTAAAGCACTGCTGTCCATAGCATCAGCTTCTGTTCTACATTTCCGGCCGCATATAATAAACAATACCGGGGATCACTATGGTAAAAATCCCCGGTATTGTTTTGATTTAGTTTATGCTATAGCAGTATCAAGCAGATATTCACCGCGTGCGTAACGGTTCCAGTGAAACTTCTCTATTGGAAGTGCAGTGTATCCATTGATGATTTGTTCAGCAACCATTTCGCCGGCAACCGGACCGAACATGAATCCGCGTGAACCGGAAACGTTCATCCAAAAGCCCTTGAGATCATCGGCTTCGCCGATGACCGGCTGCATATCAGGCGTGATGTCGTACATCCCTGACCACTGACGGACCACGCGGACACCCTTTGTACGCGGCAACACATGTGTAAGGATGCCGGTCATGTATTCAAGGAAGTTCCAGCAGTCACCAAGTTCCGCGTCATTGAACGGAGCGGCTTCCTTGCGGTAGCGACTTGGACCGCAGCCCGCTATGAGCGATCCGTTCGGGCGCTGCTGCATGTAAAAATCCGGATCGTAGCTCATGAGGAACGTCGGACATACATTGAACTCGACCTGCTCCGTGGCAAATATTTCGTGGCGTTCCCCGTGGACCGGAATTGCAAGTCCGGCAAGGGAAGCTACTCTTCCGGCCCAAGAACCAGCCGCGTTGATTACGATGTTCGTGTCGATATAGCCCTTGTTCGTACAGACACCCTTAACTGCACCAGCGGTCATTTTGAAGCCTGTTACCTCTGTAAACTTCTCAACCTTGACACCTTCACGCTTTGCGGCTTCTTGGTGAGCAAAGCAGGTGAGCATAGGGTCTGCGTGACCGTCGCGTTTGTACCAGTAGAAACCCTTGATGTCATCGACAAAGAGTCCAGGACAGAGTTCAAGTGCTTCGTCGCGTGTGAGCAACCTTGATGGAACACCTAGTGAGTTCTGAAGCTTGATGCAATTCTTGAAGTTCTCAAGCTGGGCATCCGAGTATGCCATGAACAGGTATCCGTTCTGGTAAAGTCCAATATCCATACCTAGCTCTTCAGAGAGGTGTTCGTATTTTTCTATGCATGCTTTGCCGAGAATGATGTTGAGCTCTCCGCCCCATGTTGCGCGGAAGGCAGCCGCACAGCGTCCCGTAGCACCCGAGGATACAGTATTTTTATCGAGAAGCACGACATCCTTCATGCCAAGCTTTGCAAGGTGGTAGGCTGTAGCCATTCCCATCATTCCTCCGCCGATGACTACGGCGTCAGCAGTTCTTTTCCAGCTCATTCGAAATCCCCTCCTTTACGTGCTGTGAGTTCACATTTGATCGGCTTCACAGGCGGTCTTATTGTGCCGGACGGTATCTCGGAAACCGGGACGCATTTGGCTCTGGATATTTCGCGCAGGATTATCTCCCTGCAGCCTCTGCCCTGACACGGCCCCATTCCTACACGGAGGAGGCGCTTGAGCTCATCGAATGTATCATAGCCCCTAGCAATCCATTCACGGATCTCTTTCATTGTAACTTCTTCACAACGGCAGACTACGATATCTTCTTCCATCTTTGCAAAATCAACTTTCGAATGATCGTGATTGCAGCAGCAGTCTGACATTTATTTCACCATCCTGACGGCGCGCACGTCGTTTATGTATTTTTTGTCAACGGATACATGCACAATTTTTGTAGAATCCTTCCAAGGTTCTGTTACGTTTTCAACTGTTCCCTCTGCAACCGTTTCACCCACCCTGTTTAGGCAGGCAACCTTGTCGCCCTTCTTCGGGATTGGAATCATCTCATACGGAAGCTTCATGAGAGCCTTGTCAATAGCAAAGGTAAGGTCTATTACGAAGCAGGCAAGACCGGGACATTTCGCCACGCACATGCCACAGCCTGTGCATTTGTTGTAGTCAATTACCGGTTGGTCGTTGATGTCCTTGAACGGTACGACAGCTCCTGCCGGGCAGCCTGTGCTGCATGGGTTGCACGGAATACGCTGCGGGCACTCTATTACAACGAGTCCGCCAGTTTTCTTCTCCCAGAGATCCATCGGCGGGAGGACTGCACCGACACATCTGTCAGTAAGTACACCGCTGTTGAAAAGTTTCTCCTTGTTTTCCATTACTGATCCCTCCAGTCGTCGATCATCACCTGAGCAAGACCGCACCTAATCTTCTCTCCTGCCCTTCGAAGATCGTCGAGACGCGCGTGATAAACGTCAAATTTATCCTTATTGATGTTCAGTCCAAGCGATTCAGCTGCCGCAAGTCCGGCTATACGGCCTTCTACCATCGCTGAGCTGGCTTCCTCAATGCCAGCTGCGTCGCCAGCAACCCAAACATCCGGGTTGCTGGTGCGTAGTTTAGGATCGCGAAGAGGCACATGTCCGCAGAGCTGCGGCACATATCGCATATCGCAGCCAGCCTGCCAGAGAATTTCATTTGTCGGAGTAAGACCTACCGCCATGCAAATAATGTCACATTCGATGTTCTCGCACTCGCCTGTGTCGACATCCTGGACAACTGCACTTTCAACATAGTCTGTACCAAGAGCCGCCTTAATAGTGTGGCGGAGAAGAATGGGCACACCAAGTCTGCGTATCTTTGCCGCGTGGACCCAGTATCCGCCAACATTTGGAAGGAACTCAGCAACTGCCGCGACGTCCACTCCGGCCTGCATGAGCTGATAACTGACGATGAGCCCAATATTGCCGGCCCCAATCATGAGAACTCGCTTGCCTGGGATAACACCGTAGACGTTCATAAGCGTCTGGACCGCTCCAGCTCCGCAAACTCCTGGAAGATCGTTGTTCGGGAACGGAAGCATCTTCTCCTGGGCACCTGTCGCCATTATCATCTTCTTCGGCTGGATTTTATAATACTCATCCTCGCCGTGCATTACCGTTACCATGCTGTCGTTCTTGTAGTAACCAACAGCAGTGGTGTTGGTAAAAAGCTTTATGTTGGCCTTATTGTCCTCTATCTCCTGCATAAGGATATCCGCAATTTTGAAGCCACGCGTACCAGCGTGCTCATCCTTACTTCCAAAGAATTTATGTGTCTGCTTGACAAGCTGTCCGCCAAGGTGCAGATCACTGTCGAGCACGATGACACTTGCTCCGTATGCAGCAGCCTCAGCTGCCGCAGAAAGCCCTGCGGCTCCGCCGCCGACAACAAGAAGATCCGTTTTTTTGATTTCACTGCTCATGACCTAACCCTCCGCATCCATGGGAATAGATCCCTTGCCAGTCTGAGTTTCCACTTTCATTCCCTCTTTGAGTGGCATAACGCACGTTCTGACGTTTGGAACACCATCCACCACCATAAAACATGAACTGCACTTGCCGATCGCGCAGAAGAAACCTCTTGGTCGCTTCATTGCAGGTGTTATACGGTAGGTGCGTACTCCATTAGCATGTAGAGCCATTGCTATTGGTTCGTCCTCGAATCCTTCCATGTCTTTGCCGTCAAAGGAAAATTTGACGAGTTTACCCTGCGAGAATCTCAGAATAGGGTGTTCTTTAATCAACTGCAACATAACCGCACTCCCTTCATATTAAAGTATTTGATGTTTTTATTGGTATTCAAAAATTTAATATCATCAAAATAATTTATAACACTAACAATTTTAATTGCCTGTAATACTGTTGTTTTAAGTATTTTCATTAGCAATAAAATAAATTTTTATTAATCTCCATTAACTGACTTCACATAATAAATACTACTATTACAGACGAAGAATGTCAACCAATATATATTAAAAAGGAGAAAATTCTTCTTTTGCACACTAAATTACTTTGGTTCTATTAGAAAAAGTAAAATTGAAGAAGAATAATTTCCTTGACAAAAAAAGGACAATAGAATAGATTTTTCATAAGACTAACAACAAACAAGGTGGAGGATATAAATGAAAAAAAGCTATACACCATTATTAGATCGCATTGGTGAAAACAGCAAAAACTTTTCACCCAAACAACTACTTTTAGCGCAATACCTTGAAAAAAATTATAAAAGCTTAGCATATATAAAAATGACAGAGCTAGCTCGGCTTGCAAATGTCAGCGAAACAACAGTGGTACGCTTTGTGGGGCAACTTGGTTACAAGGGATTCCCTGATTTTTTATCTGCGCTTCGTTTAGCCATAGAAAATTCGTATCCCCAAGAAAAAACCTTAAAACGCTACAATTTTGAACCAAAGGAATACCAATTTCCACGGGATTGTGTTAAAGCAATTTTTACAGTCGAAATGCAGGTGCTAGATGAAACCCTTTCAGCCATAGACATTAAAGAACACCATAAAGCTGTTGACATGATTTATAACGCGTCAACTATAATAGTTTTGGGTTGTGGAGCAAACTCATGTTGCTCTCAAGCTGCAGGATTTGCTTTGCAGGCAATTCGCCCCAATGTTCATATTATTGAAAAATTCGGACTTTCTGAAGGCGCATTAATACGCTCATTACCAGAAGGTTCCGTGTGCATAGCATTCACAACACCACGATATCCTAAAGAGACACAAGAAATTATCAACGCACTTGCAGAGAGAAAAGTTAAAATAATCGGCGTTTCAGACTCAATACTTTCACCAATTGCATCTTATTGTGAAATTTTATTTCAAGTTCCTGTTAAATATGTTACATTTATTGACACAAACGCCGCTTTTATGGCATTAATACATTCTTTAGTTTTTAGTTTACAAATGCGAGATAAAAAACTATCAAAACAAAAAATCAATGAATACAACGACTTCACTAGAAATCAAGGCTTTTATATAAATGATCAGCTAGATCTTGTTGACTTTTAGTTTATATATCAACTATTAGATAAAATAAATAAAAGCACGTACGGAAAAATCTTGACTGTTTAATGCATAATAAAAGTGCAACGAAACGCAATCAAAAAGTGTAACAGTAGGCTAGGCATAGACAAAAGAGTCCATTGCGATCCCCCCTTCAACCCTATATCCTCAGGTTGTCTGACGACCGG
>Ga0183096_1001074_pt1 | contig 26212 bp, 26 predicted proteins | sample Biomet5_FD_127791 | JGI IMG/M metagenome (GOLD analysis project Ga0183096, IMG submission 127791) | Microbial communities from bioreactor (seeded with sewage sludge) at LBNL, California, USA - Biofuel metagenome 5 (version 2) (version 3) | ecosystem: Engineered > Bioreactor > Anaerobic >... | reverse complement strand
TACACTCTGCATGCGGGATGGGACACTTCCTTTCGGCTGATTGTTGGTGCAACTCAATCATAACCGATGTGCCCCTCTCCCGCTCCCTTTTTTCTCCTCACTGTCCAATATGTATTGTAATCCTACACGTCACGACCGAGTCCATGATCCTCCGGACTTGACGCGCCGCGGTTTCGGGCTCCAGCAGGGAATATGCGATATACTCATAGATGTCTCGCAAATCCCGCTCCGCTTGCTCCGTATAAACGACTTTCCAGGTCATACGCCATGTTCCCTGTTCATCCGGTTGGCGACCGTGTTGGCGGAACTGACCTTACCCGCGGCCAGATCGACCAGTCCTTTTTCGATCTCCGCGTCAAACTGTGCTTCCGTCAAGTCGCCGAATGATGTGGGCTTGTTCTTGGACAGCTTCATCTCGAAGGGAATGCCGCGTTGCAGTACCACCTGTCGCAGAAACAGGCCAATCGCGTTGGACATGGGAATGCCAAGCTGATCCAATACCCGCTCGGCTTGCTCTTTGATTTCAGGCTCCACCCGGGCAAAGATGTTTGATGTTCTGGCCATAGAGAACACCTCCTACAGCCATAGTATACCCGATTGTATTGCGATATGCAAGCATTCTGTCAACTTACAGCCCTTCACCGGTCTTCCGGTCATGACAGGTCTTACAGAGCGGCTGCCAGTTCTTCTCGTCCCAAAACAGACGCTCATCGCCCCGGTGGGGGACGATATGATCGACCACCGTCGCGGGCGTCAGCTGGTTTTCCCGTAGGCACCCGGCGCAGAGTGGATGCTTTTTGAGGAACAGCGCCCGCGCCCTGCGCCAGTGCCCGTCATAGCCACGCTGGGTGGCGGTCTCTCGGGCATACAACCTTTGGTGTTGTTCGCAGTACGGCCCGTCGCTCAGGTTGGGACAGCCGGGGTGCCGGTAGGGGCGTTTGGGTGTTCTTGGCATTGATGCCTCCAATTTCAGGGCCTAAATAAACAGCAACCCACGAGAATCGTACACGCTGCCGCCGGATCCCTGGTTTTTCATCGCCCGGTCCAGCGCCATGACCAGCGCCACCGCACCGTCCACCTTCTCGGTGGACTTCTCCTTGTCGATCTTCAGGTTCCCCGCCGGGTCGGTGCGGACGAAGGCATTGTCCAGGTTCCACCGGAGCACCGGGTGCCCGCCGTGTGCGAGCTTCCGCTCCAGCACAATGCGCATCAATTCCTTGGTCGGAGGACTCATATCGCGAAAGCCTTGGCCGAAGGGGACCATGGTGAACCCGTCGTCCTCCAGCGCCTGCACCATCATCGTGGCGTTCCACCGGTCGTAGGCGATCTCCCGGATGTTGTACCGCTCCCCGAGGCTCACGATGAACTGTTCGATGAGCCCGTAGTGCACGACGTTCCCCTCGGTGATCATGAGGAAGTTCTGCGCTTTCCAGACGTCGTACATCACATGGTCGCGGCGGACGCGCAGGGAGAGCGTGTCCTCCGGCAGCCAGAAGAAGGGCAGTACGTAGTACGGCTCCTCCTCGCTCTCCGGCGGGAACACCAGCACGAGGGTCGTCAGGTCCGACGTGGAGGAGAGGTCCAGGCCGGCGTAACAGGCCTGGCCTTCCAGCGCCGTCGCGTCCACCGCGCCGCCGCACTCGTCCCATCGATCCATCGGCATCCAGCGCACCGACTGTTTGACCCACTGGTTCAGGCGAAGCTGCCTGAACATGTTTTCGTCGGCGGGTGTCTCCAGCGCCTTGTGATAGGCGTCGCGCACTTTATCGATCGTGATCGTGTGCCCCAGCGAGGGGTTTGCCTTGTACCAGTTGCGCTCATCCTGCCAATCTTCATGATCGCCCAGGCCAAAGACCACCGGGTAGAAGCGGGGATCCCGCTTCCGCCCCTCGAGGATGTCTGTCGCCTTCTGATGGGTCTCCCAGCAGATGCTGTTGCGGTCCGTCCCGGCGGTCGTGAGAAAGAACCACAGCGGTTGCGCCCGCGCGTCGCCTGAGCCCTGGGTCATGACGTCGAACAGCTTTCGCGTCGGTTGAGTGTGCAGCTCATCGAAGATGCAGGCGCTGACGTTGAGGCCGTGCTTGGTCGCGACCTCCGAGGACAGCACCTGGTAGATGCTGCCGGTGGGGTCGTAGATCATGCGCTTGGTGGAGGGAATGATCCGGATGCGCTTCATCAGCGCGGGCGACTGCTTGACCATATCCACCGCGACGTCAAATACGATGCCAGCCTGTTGCCGGTCGGAGGCACAGGAGTATACCTCCGCGCGCCATTCGTCGTCGTTGGTCAACATGTTGAGCGCCAGCGCCGCACCGAGCTCACTCTTGCCTTGCTTTTTGGGGATTTCGATATAGGCCTGAGTATATTGCCGGATCTCCGGCTTCTCGTCCCGCACGGTCCCGAACACGTCCCACACGATCTGCCTTTGCCAAGGGAGCAGCAGGAACGGCTTGCCGTGAACCCAGTTCGTCAAGCACCCTGCCGATCGCCTCGCTCACAGTCGGTTTCGGCGCCTGCGCGGCGGCGGGCGATCCCACGTAGGCGATCGTGTTCAGCGCGCTCAGGAAAGCGGAGTACTCGCCCTCGCCGCCAGTCGCGGTGAGGAGCGCCAGCGAGTTGCCGTGCCAGCAGTAACAAAGGAAATACGGCAGGCCAAAGGCGGAGCCCTCCTCCACGGAGGTGGTCATATCGCCTTGCGGGATGCCCAGATCCAGAGGATACGACTTTTCCACCGTAAACGCCTTGTAGACACCCGTCAGGAACGCGTTCCGGCGATAGGCGCTTTCAAATTCTTCCCGGGGCAGCGAGGATTTCGCGGCGTCATAGAAGGTGATCACGCAGGAAGCATCCTCCGTGACGAGGGTGTACTGGGTCATCTCCACCGACGTGTCCTCAAAGTCCAATATCATGCTGTCGCCGGTGGGTTGCGGCGTTCTCGGCAGTTGAATCTGGTGGCCTAGGGCAATTCAAGGGGAGGGTGACGCGGAACAAGTTCGGCTTCTGCCCGCCGCTCAACATCTCCGAATTTGGAAGCGGCGACCATGTGGTGCTCGAATTCCCGCTCCGCGACAAGGGCGAGGACTTTGAGGACACCAACTACCCCGAACCCGCGGCCACACTGCGCTTCGAGTTTACCATTGACAAAAACGCGCTCAAGCCCTGGAGCCCGGGCAATTGATCCTCGAATCCCCTCAAACGTGGGTGGCTGAATGCGGTTTGTCAGAAGTTCAATGCCCGGCACTCGGCGCCCGGAGGCGGTTCCCTCCGGGCGCCGGTTTTTTTGGCGCAGCGTGTAGCAAATCCACGCTTGATATTGTCTAATGGGTGAAGTACTTCAAAAACGATGTGGGAGGCCGACGATGGTGGCAGTGGAAGCGGGGCGTCTGGCGCAAAAAGCGGCATCGGGCGACGAGCAGGCGTTCGCCGAACTGGTGCGCGCGTCCAGCCGGACGCTCTATCAGGCGGCGCGGGCGATCCTCCGCAGCGATCAGGACGCCGAGGACTGCGTGCAGGAGGCGATCCTGAAGGGCTGGAAGAACCTGCCCAGGCTCAAGGATGGGAATTATTTCACCACCTGGCTCACCCGGATTGCCATCAACACCGCGATCAACATGGCCCGGAAGCGAAGGCGCGCCGCGCCGCTGCTTCTGGAGACGTCCGCGGGTGACGGCCGGAACGAGGAGCGCCTGGACATCCGGCGCGCGCTGGAATCGCTGGATCAAAAGACGCGGCTGTGCACGGTGCTGTTCTACTTTGAGGACATGCCCACGGCCCAGATCGCGCGGGCGACCGGCATGCGGGAAGGAACGGTCCGGACGCGGCTGTTTCGCGCCCGGGAGAAACTGAGGAGCGTATTGGAGGGCTACGGCCATGACGAATAGACAGATTCAGGAAAGGGCCCGCATCCGCGCCGCGCGCTATGTGCCGGGCCGGGGGTTTGAGGCGGCCGTCGAGAGGACGCTGAACAATCTTCCCCAGAGGAAGCACGCTTCCCTTAAGAACAGGGTGCTTGCGGCCTCGTCCGTCGCGGCGGTGCTGGCGCTGCTGCTGGCCTTCACCGCGCCGCAGATCGTCCGGACGGCGGCGCAGTTCTACCAGCGGCTGTTCGGGCAGGTGGTTTCGGACATCGAGAAAGAGCAGGCGCAGCCGGAGGACGAGAGGTTGAAGGCGATGACCATGGAGTACGAGAAGTGGTCGCGCGGGCATGACGTGGAGGGCGCGAGCGCCGAGATCGAGGGCGTGACGGTATCGGTCGCGTCGGTTCGCGCAATGCCCCGGGACCAAAGCGACGCAAACAGCGTTGAAGGTCAGCTGGACCTGACGCTCTCCTACTCGAAGATTCCGCCGTTTGATCCCAGCGGGGTGGATTTCACCATTGCGGTGGACGGCCGGGAGATCCCGATGAAGATCGACGACAGTTTCAAAACCTACCGGGACGAGGGGGGCCGCACGCTGACGGAGAGGGAGTGGAACGCGGACTGGTCCGCCGGCAATTGCTATCTTCAAGGCGGCGTGCCCACCACCTGGCTGAAGTTCGATATGAACGACTGGCAGTGGGACGAGCCCAAGAAGCTCGAATTGAAAGCCGTGATCGACGGACAGGCGTTGTCGATTCCCTTCACCTTTGACCCGGCGAAGGCCCATGAGGCGGCCGTCGAGATGGCCAAGATCAGCGTGGCACGGACGGAGGAAAACTACTGGCACGAGAAGGGCGCGCTGGAATCCATGGAGGCGAATGCCGTGCCAGTGGGCCTCGCCGGCAGCGCGCAAGGCCACGACTGGGCGATTTCGGAACTATCCTACGCCGATGAAAAGCTGTACTTCACCGTGGCCTTCAGCGGCATCGAGGAGGAGCAGCCCCAGCAGGTGGCTATGGGGTTCTGGCTGGGCGATGTCACCGTGGACGGCATGAAGGTGGGCCTGGGCGGCTCGGGCAACGACGAACTCAAGGACAGAAACTACACCGCGGTCTACCAGTATCCACTGGGGCGCGATCCGCGAAATCTTCCGGAGGAATCGCTGATCAAGCTGACGCTAGAATTCGGCGGCGAGGAAGGCCGGCAGGACGCGGCGTTCAAGTACAACTGGAAGGAAAAGAAGGCCACGCTGCCCAGGGACGAAGCCGAGATGCAATCCTGGGCCGGTCAGGCCCGCGCGCTGGAAGCAAAGCTGTACGGCCGGTACCCCACAGACACCGGCTACGATCTGGCACCGCTCCACCTCGCACAGGAAAAGGACGGCGTGATGATGCGGATCATCGGCGCGAAATTCTGCGCGGATATCCAGCGGCTGGAATTCCTGGTCAAATTCGACGGCGACCTCGCGTCCAGCCCCTACAACTGGGAGGCGGAGCCGGAGGTGACCCTCAACGGCTACCGCTGCTATAACGACGGAAGCAGCGGCAGGGAGGGCGACAGTGGTCAGGATATTCCCACCGCATACCACGTCTGTCCGCCGCTGAACATCTCCGAATTCGGAAACGGCGACAAAGTAGTGTTCGAGTTCCCGCTCTACGACGAAAAAGCTTACGATGGCACCACCAACTTCCCCGAGCCCGTGGACACGCTGCGCTACGAATTCACCATCGACAAAAATGCGCTCAAGCCGCTGAAGGCGGACGGCTGACAATAATCCGCTCAGGACGCGGGGGTTCTCAAGCGCACGGCATGGGAACCCCCGCGTTCCTCATGGGTGGCTGCCGGTCCAACGGCGGATCTCGTCACACGCCTCCTCCATCGCTTTTCGGCGGTGGTTGAACCCGTCGACGACCGTCGGGCCGGTCTCCGCGACGGCCTTCCCGCCCTTGAGTTCGAAGACGGCGTCATACCCCATCCTCGGATCGCCCTTGGCGCGGCGGCGATTTGCTCTTCCAATACTCCTTCGCACAGCGCGCGTTTTCCGTCCGGAAACAGCAGGCAGGCGGCACTCACAAAACGGGCCCGCCGGTCCGGGACGCCGCGCAGTTTTTTTAGCAGCAATAGCTCGGCCCTGATCGTTACCCGGCGCCCATCGGGGAAGCCGCCCAACCCGTCGCAGCACAGGCCGGAATCCTCGGCCACGACGATGGCGTCTTTGAGGATCCCCACGGACAGCGCCTTCTTTTCGGCGTTCTCCCGGCAGGTCTCGCCGTCCTCCTCGCAGCTTTCGCGTCGGACGGGGTCGACGGGTTCGATCAGGTTTAGCGCCTCGAATCCCTTGGTGAGCCACCGGATTTTATCCGGATTCCACGTCGCAAGGACGATCCGCATGGGCCCGCTCCCTTCTGTGGTGTCATTCCCGCAGAAGCAGCGTCCGCCCCCGCGCAAAGAGACGCTGCAGCCACCACCAATATACCCTACATCCCGACCGAACTCACCGCGGCGGGCAGGCGCCATCGACGGCGCGGTTTGGAAAATAATGACTGGCCGCAAGATGGAAACAACCGCCTGCGCGCCGGGGTCTAACTGACAGATTTCGACAAGGGAGGCATTTCCATGGGAAAGAAACTGGTCGTCCTGGTGCTCTCGCTGGTTCTGTGTCTGGCGGCGGTCGCGCCGGTCGCGCTGGCCGGAACGCCCACCTCGCACGTCGTGCTCCCGTCCACCATGGGCGGGCTCAACGTGCGGTCTGGCCCCGGCACAAACTATTCGGTGACCGGCTGGGTGGCCGACGGGGATGAAATCGACCTGATCAAGGTGGGCGCGACCTGGACCAAGATCACGGTGATCCGGAGCCAAAAGACCGGCTATATCCGTAACGCCTACATCGGGGACCTGAAAACCCCGGAGACGCCTTCGACAAGCGGCACCGCCACAGCTGGCCGCGTGACCGGCAAGGGCGTAGGGCTGCGTAATGGAGCGGGTTCGAGCTACGGCAAGATCGCGACCCTTGCGCTGGGCACGAAGCTCCGGCTGTGGGGTGAGCGCGGCAATTGGTACTACGCGACCACGCTGTCGGGCACCAAGGGCTGGATTTCAAAGACCTACGTGGCCACCGGCTACACGATGGTGACCAGCGTAGCGGTCAACCTCCGCGAAAGCGCCAACGGCGCGGTCGTCAAAAAGCTCGCCAAGGGCACAAAGGTCAGCGTGGAGTCCGTCACCGGGAAATGGAGCAAGGTCAAGGTTGGCTCCGCCAGCGGGTATGTATACAACAGCTACTTAAAGTAAGCCGGCGCCCGACCCCCTTCAGGAGCGTTCCAAAATGGAAAAGGGCCCATGTCTGCCACTCCGGCAGGAATGGGCTCTTTTGGGTGTATGGCGAATGAATGCCGCCATCCGAACCGGGCTGTACCGATGCAGCCGATGAGGCATAGAAATTCAGGGGATTCGGAAGTCCCGCGGAAATCAGGGAACGAAATGCAACCACCCGCCACATGCCGTACACGAGTGCGCAGGAAATCGTTCCGGAACATCCGGTGCGGCCAGTGTTTTGCCCGTGTTCTGCGGTTTCACTTGTGGGGACATGGCCTGTTACGACACAAAAAAAGCGCCGCCCCTGCGAGCGACGCTTGTGCCGATTCAGCGCATTGGGATCCATTTGAGGCCGGGCTGACTTATTTGTCCGGTGTCAGCAGAATGGGGATAGCCTGGGCAGTGGCGGCGCCTTCTCCTTCGGATTCGATCAGGATGGATATCGTCAGACGATCTGGAAGAATACCCGTTCCCTCGAGGACGGCATGGAGGGTGCGAAGGTCGTCCGCTCCGCCTTGGGTTGACCGCAGCACGTTCCCCTGCACGTCGCGCACGTCGAGCATATACCAGCTGTCCGCATCCAGGGCGGTGAATGCGTCGGCCTCCGCGGTCACGGTGACATCGGCATGGACGGCGGACGCGTCTGCCTCTACGCGTACTTTGACCCCGTTGTAAGTGCCTTCACCCGTATAGTGGCGCGTCTGCGCATCGGCACGCGAAACGGTCGCGGTCATGGCTCCCACCTCCTGCTGCTCAACGGGAAGCTCGTAGCAGTCCGTGCCGTCGAAGTAGAGGGTATACGCACTCTGATAGAGGCGGATTTGGATGTGCAGGCTTTCCCGGTTCTGCACCTCGTCTGGCAGCGGATTTTCGTATTCGCGGAGCATGTACTGCTCGCCTTCCGGCGTAGATTCCTGCATCTCCTGCGTCGGCGGCAGATCGATGCCGTCGTCCGTCTCGGTGTGGTCGCTGGGATAGACGGAATAGCGCGAGAAACCGTATGGCGTGCCGCTCTTCAGGGCCCCATTGAATTCGTTCAGGGTCGACTGTCCTTCCCCGCCCTGCGACGTCGCGAGGACGGGGAGGGCGTCCAGCTTGGTCATCTGGGCCAGTTGCTCCTTGGTGGGGTCAAAGCGCTCGGTGCGGGTGCCATTCTCAATGGAATAGGCGACGAGCAGCGATTGGCCATCATAGTAGGCGCTGCGAATGGTGGCCACGGTGGCCCCCAGTTTGCCGCTTTCCACCGTTTCCGGCACTTCCGTTGCCAGCGTCGCCTCCGGGGCAATCTTTGCAAGCCGCGCGTCATGTTGCCCAAAGTACTCGAACAAATTGAGGCTTGCCGCCAACGCCACGCCTGCCAGCGCCAACAGAACCACGATCGCCAGCGCCATGCTGACCGTAATCTTCTTCCTCACAACCGGTTCCTCCTCTTGATGGATTCTTTCTCGAATGCGTTCCCTGCGTCCGGCAGAGGCGCCTAAGGCGGAGAGCCGGCTGTCCATCGCGTCACGGATACCCTTATCGTCAATCTTCAAGATACCACGCCTCCAATTCCTTTCGCAGCAGTCTTTGAGCCTTCTCCAGTCGGTTGTAGACCGTTGATCTTGACACCCCGAGCGCCTTGGCCGTTTCATCGCCCGAAAGCTGTTGGTACCAGTGCAGAAGTACCACCTCTCGGATTCTGGGCTTCAGAGCCATAATGGCGCGAGTCAAAGTGTCATCCCTCGCGGTGAAAGGTTCGATGCCTTCCGGCAGCACATCAAGCGTGGCGGACCGGTCGATATGCCGGAACCAGGCGCTGCGCCGCATATCCTTGCAGGTGTTCATGGCAATGCGCATCAGCCATGTTTTTTCCTGCGATTCTCCCCGAAAACGTTCGAAGCCTTTCCAGGCCTTCAGAAAGGTTTCCTGCACTGCGTCTTCCGCAAGAGAAACGTCGCCCAGATACGCATAGCAAGTGCGCAGCAGACTGCGCTCCCAGCGATTCATCGCATCTTCCAGCCACAGTTCACGCTCGATTCTTTCCATCGGGCACCTCCTTTCGCTGATTAGACGAGTCAGGCGGTGTGGTTGTCCAGCTTTCCCAGGGTTTTTCCTACCTGAATTGTTAGCAGTGGCTTTGGTTGGGCAAGGAACGGCCCTCCCCACAAAGAATTTGCGCGTGGGAGAACCGTTCGCCCCATCCGGGCGTCTTTAGGGTGTGAGAAGCTTCCACAGATTGCCAGGCGGGAAGGTGATGGGTTTGACCGAGGCGGAATTCGCCGGGCGGGTGGTCGGGATGCGAAAGACACTCTACCACATATGCTACGGCCTGCTCTGGCGCGAGGCCGACTGGGAGGACGCGGTCAGCGAGTGCGTGCGCAAGGCGCTTTTGAAGCGCGAAACCCTCCGGGACGAGCGCGCGTTTACGGCGTGGATGATCCGCATCTTGGTCAACGAGTGCCACTCGATCCACCGCCGGGCGGCCCGGGAGACGTTGGTGGACGAGGTGCCCGAACGCACCGCGCCTCATGATTCGGGGGCGGTCCTCCGGGAGGCCATCCTTTCGCTTCCGGAGAAGCTGCGCCTACCGGTGATCCTGCACTACATGGACGGTTACCCGCTTTCGGACGTGGCCCGGGCGCTTCGTGTGCCGGAGGGCACGGTCAAGTCCCGGCTGGCGCGGGCGCGGGAACGGCTGAAGGACATCCTTTCGGATGAGGAGGCGTGACCCATGCAGGGGAAGTTTGAATTCGCGTTTCCGGACGCGCCGGAGTCCTTCGATCAGGCGATCTTTCGGGCGCTTCACGAAGAAGGCGGCGCGAGGCCGGTCCGGCACGTTGGCCGCAGGCTTTTGATTGCGGCGTGTCTGCTGCTGATTCTATCCGCCGTGTGCTACGCAATGGTAAAAGGGTTCGGAATCCTGGATCTGCTCCGGAACCGGGGTGGCGTGCGGCCCGCCGAAGGCGCTGCCGAGCTGGTGCAGCCGCTGCCGGAGCAAGAGGGCGGGCAGTTTGACGGCGTACGCTTGACGGTGGAGGAAGCGCTGACCGACGGCCGCCAACTCTACTTCACGGCGCGGTTCGCGCTTGAAAAACCCAGCGGCGCGGTGCTGCTGGGCGATGGGGACTCTGCCTCCGGCGAGGCCGAGAAGGGCGGAAAGACCTTTGCCCAGCTCGCCAAAGAAGCCGGATGCCCGCTGCTCCGGGCGGAGATCACCAATATCCAGATCGACGGCCGGGACGCGGAGGACATCGAGGCGGTGGACACGGCGCGGGACGGGGACGGCCTCGTATACGCCTTCCGCGTGCCATGCGACGCGGGCGGCGGCGCGCCGCTTCAACTGACACTCTCCGCGGTGCTGACCGACGTGCTGAATCAGGGACAGGATCGCACCCAGCACCGGGCGTTGACCGCCGCCGTCCGCGCCACCGGCCGCGCAACTGCCTATACCTGGGGCGGCCCGCTGACGCTTCCGGGGTTCGGCTGTGAGATCCGGTCCGTCCGGTTGACGCTGACGCCGGTGGCAACCTACGCGGACGTGGAGTACGCGCCGCTCCCCGGTGCGACCCGCGCCCAACTGCAGGCCGTCTCCAACATGCCCCTCCAGTTCGGGGACGCGGCGGGTCGCGCGATTTCGAGCGGCCTCGGCGGAGAGACCGAGTATCACGGCGGCGTCAGCGTGCAGCGCGACATCCTGCCCGCCTTGGAAGCGCTCCCGGACGCTCTGCTGCTGGGGCCTTACGATGACGAGAACGGCCAGTTTTATGAGAGCGTGACGCTTTCGATTGTGGACGCGAGAAAGGAGACGACCCCATGAAGCGCGCGATGCTTTGGATGCTCCTTCTGACCCTGTGGCTGGTTCCCGCCGCCAGGGCGGCGCAAATTCCCTATCTTTCGGAGTACGACTCCATGTTCTCCGGTGTCAAGGATGAACTGGAGGCCTGCGCGGTCGATCTTCATCAGACGGCCTCCTTCGGCGGCGCGGAGATCACCGTCGACCAGATCTGCCTGTCAGAGGACTACATTCTGGTCTTCTACACCGCCCGGAACGACAAGGCCCTCTCGCTGCCCGGCGAGGCGGGCGACCCGGAGCGCTGGCGCATCCTATGGGCCACGCCTGCCTTCTTTGCCACCGCCCCGGGCGGGCCGCGCCTGGGCCTGGGGTCGGGCTCTGCGGAGGAGGCCTTCATGCCGGACGAGTGTACTATCCGCGGCTCAGCGCTGGTCGAACTGACGAAGCCGCTCTCGAGTTTCGATCAGATCACGTTGAGCGCCCGGGGCTTCGCCGGTGTCGGGGACGACTCGATTGACGAACCGTTCCAATGGAAGCTGGCAGTGAATCCAGCGCTTCTGGCGGGGACCTGGTACAAAACCAGCGCGTCGGGAGAGGTTCGGACGCCCACCGGCGGGGCGTGGACAGTGGAAGTACAGAGCGTCTCCTTCTCTCCGATGGGCAACCGGATCAACCTGAAGACGGCTTCCTCAAACGGCGGGCCGGTGCAACTGGCGATCCTGGACGATCACGGGAACTATCTGACGGTTCAAAAGCACAGCGGCACCATGTCCATGGACGCCACGCCGGAGAATCCCTTTGCCAACGAGTACTTCATTCCGTTCCTGGGCGGGGAAGGGTCGAAGGCGCTGACGCTGGTTCCCTATGATTATGCGGAACGCGGCGAAACGGAGTACGACCCGGACAAGCCGGCGGCGCTGCTGCCGCTGGACGCAGCACTGCCCGCCCGCGTGGAACTCCCGGACGGGGCCGCGATCTTCATCGACGCGATGCACTTCGACGCCGCCAGAGGTTCCGTTGCCTGGCGCACGGTAACCTTAACCAATGGGCTGTTTGACTTCAAGCTGTGCGACGACAACGGGCAAAACCTGGAGCTGGGCCGGTACACCGACAGCGGCTACGACTATGGGACCGGCGCGGAGATCGACCGCTGGGAGTGGATGAGCCAATTCAAAGACGGCGGTGTGCGGGCCGTGGACGAGGCGACGATTGCAAAGGGGACGCACCTGGGGATCTTCTTGAGCCGGGACCGGCTGATTCCACTGCCCGACCAAGCCACCGAAATTGATCTGGGTTGATGAGCCTGTGCATACTCAGGGAGGAGACGATTTCGTAATCCAGAAAGGCAATCAACTTTAAGACAGGATAGAGCAGCGTACCTCTCTGGAAATACGCTGCTCTTCCCTTATCGCGCTGCACGAATCGCCCGGCCCGGGGTCCGCCGTCATACAAAGGATTATCGAGGATGAAAACGTCCACCTGTCGCTGCTCAGCGGCAAGTTCAAATTAAAAGGAGCGCGATAAGTCCGCGTTAGGAAAATTCTGTGACGAAGCCTCCCCTTGACAGTGCGCCGGGCGCGTGCTATCTTCAGGCGGGGAGGCGCAAGCGATGCAGGTTAATGAAAAGCTGCTGGAATTGTCCGAACGGAGCGATCCCCCCAATGGGGAACACACGCCGGCCTACGTCTATGCTTTCGAGTGCCTGGACCAAAGCCGCTCCATTATTTTGCATTGGCAGAACGAATTTGAGATCATTCTATGCCTGCTGAAGGGCTATGCGGAGATCAACGGCAGATACCTGGAACTGCACCCCGGCGACCTGCTGCTGGTCAATCCGGGGGAGCTTCACACCGTCTACTCGCAATCCGGAGGGCGTTTGCAGATCCTCGTGTGCGATTACAACGCGCTGATCCCCAGGCAGTACGGCCGGTGCCAGGAGCTGCTTACGAACCTTCAGGACGGTGTGGAGCGCCTTGAGAATCTGATCCCCAAAGACCATCCGGCCAACGCGCCGTTGACCGGGTGCCTACAGGAATTGATGGCTGCCAGCCAGCAGGCGGGCCCCGCCAAGGAGCTGAGGACCGTCGGCCTGTTGTACCGGCTGATCGCCATACTCTTTGACGAGGGCATCGCCCGCAGGCAGGAGCGCAGCGCGAATCCCCACAGCACTCAGGCCAAGACCGTGAAAAGCATCATTTCCTACATCAACCGTCAGTACGCCGAACCGATCACCATCGAAAGACTGGCGGAGGAGGTCAACCTGAATCGGCACTACATGATCCGGCTCTTTCGGCAGTTCACCAACATGACGCCGATGGAGTACCTGATTCAGACCCGCATCCATGCCTCGCTGCCGCTGCTCGCAAACAACACCGTCACCGGCGCCGCTTTTGAAGTTGGGTTCAACAATGTCAGTTACTACATCCGCACCTTTCGCAAATGGATGGGCAAGACGCCCATGGCCTACAAAAAGGGCGTGGGGATTCCTGCCAGCGATGGCAGCAATGAACACGTATAAAGTTTCTATTGTGTTATTATAGGCCACTATTCTGATAGCGCCCTTCCCATAAACGTGCTATGATGAGAATGAACCGGACGGAATGCGAAGACTATTCTCGGTTCTGTACAAATTCATCAAACGAAGGGCGATTTTATGAGCTATTTTACCAAATTAGCGCAGGGATTGCTGTTTGTCCGGGGCAAGGAACGCGTCTGGCTGCTGCCCTGCGGCCGGAACGGCATCCGCGTCCGGGCGACGGAGAATGCTGAATTTGATCCGGAGGATTGGGCAATATTGCCCGAAAAACAGGCGGACGGTCAGCTGATCTGTCGGGAAGACCACGCGGTCGTCACAAACGGCGGCATCTCCGCCCGAATTGATACGTTCGGTAAAATAAGTTTCTATAATGCTTCCGGCGCGCTGCTGCTGAAGGAGTACTACCGCGCGGCGGACCGCATGGCCGCCGAGGACATCACGCGGGAGGAGGACCGCTACGTCTTCCGGCGCGTCTACGGGCGGCAGTACCGCGCGAGCGGGCGGGGATATCGCCTGTCGGTGCAGTTTGAGGCCAACGAGGCGGAGCGCCTGTACGGCATGGGGCAGTACCAGCAGCCCTATCTGAACCTGAAGGGGTGCGAGCTGGAACTGGCCCAGTACAACACCCAGGCGTCCGTCCCCTTCGTGGTCTCCAGTCTCGGGTACGGCATGCTGTGGAACAACCCCGCCGTGGGCCGCGTGACCTTCGGAAAAAACAAGACGGAATGGGTGGCTGAGAGCGCCCGGCAGATCGATTACTGGATCACCGCCGGCGACGCGCCCGCCGCCATCGTGGAAAACTACTCTTTCCTCACGGGAACGGTTCCCCAAATGCCGGAATTCGGCCTGGGCTTTTGGCAATCCAAGCTGCGCTACCAGACGCAGGAGGAACTGCTGGACGTGGCGCGGGAATACCACCGCCGCGGCTTGCCGCTGAAGGTCATCGTGATCGACTTCTTCCACTGGCCGCACCAGGGTGACTGGTGCTTTGATTCCGCCTATTGGCCCGACCCGGCCGCGATGGTCCGTGAGTTGAAGGACCTGGGCGTGGAAGCGATGATCTCCGTCTGGCCGACGGTGGAGAAGGAATCCCCCAACTTCAAGCCGATGCTGGACAAGGACCTGCTGGTCCGCGCCGACCGCGGGATGCCGTTTGCGATGGACTGCCTCGGCATCGTGGCCTTCAGCGACATGACCAACCCGGAGACGCGGTCCTTCGTTTGGGAAAAATGCAGGCAAAATTACCTGACCCACGGCATCCGGCTGTTCTGGCTGGACGTCGCCGAGCCGGAGTACACAAACCCGGACTTTGACCTGTACCGGTACCACCTGGGGCCGGCCCAGGAAACGGCCAACATCTACCCCGCCTTGTACGCGAAGGCCTTTTATGACGGATTGCGGGCGGGCGGCGTGGAAAACCCCGTCAACCTGGTGCGCTGCGTCTGGGCGGGCGCTCAGCGCTACGGCGCGCTGGCCTGGTCCGGCGACGTGCCCTCCACCTTTGCTACCCTGCGCAACCAGGTCAGCGCCGGGCTGAACATGGGCATGGCGGGCATCCCCTGGTGGACCTCCGACATCGGCGGGTTTCTCGGGGGCGACCCCGACGACCCGGATTTCCGGGAACTCGTGGTCCGCTGGTTCCAGTTCGGCGCATTCTCCCCCGTCATGCGCCTGCACGGCGACCGGATCCCCCACGGCGCACCGCTGTCGGAGCAAAGGGGCGGGGGCATGTGCTCCAGCGGCGCGGGAAACGAGGTTTGGAGCTTCGGTGCGGAAGCGGAGCGCATCTTGACCCGCCTGATTTTTGTGCGCGAGGCGCTCAAGCCCTACATCGCCGACGCGATGGAGGAAGCGCACCAAAGTGGCACGCCGGTGATCAAGCCGCTGTTCTACGACTTCCCCGGCGATCCGGGCGCGTGGGACGTGGAGGACGCCTACCTGTTCGGCCATGACCTGCTGGTGGCGCCGGTCACGCAAAAGGGGCAGCGCAGCCGCGAGGTGTACTTGCCCGGGGGGACGCGCTGGATCGATGTCTGGGATGGGCAGGTCTATGAAGGCGGGCAGATGCTGGCCGCGCCCGCGCCGCTGGACGTGATTCCGCTGTTCGCGCGGGAAGGCGCGGCCGTGCTGGATTTGATCCGCGACCTGGTGCGTTCCTGATTTCCAAACCGGAGAGGGGGAAGCGGCGATGACGGGAACCGGCGTAAAAGGCACTCGGCGTACAGGCGGCCTCAACGGACGCCTTCTCGGCCTGTACAGAAACCGCGCGCTGTATCTGCTGATACTGCCCGCGATCATCCTGTTTTTCCTGTTCACCTACATCCCCATGTACGGCATGGTGATCGCCTTCACCGACTTTAAGCCGGCGCTGGGCATTCTGGGAAGCAAGTGGGTGGGCCTCCAAAATTTCCGGCAGTACTTCGCTTCCTACATGTTCACAAACACCATCCGCAACACCCTGGTGATCAGCCTGTACACGATCGCCATCACCTTCCCGCTGCCCATCGTCATCGCGCTGATGTGCAACCAAATGTACGCGCAGCGGTTCAAGAAGACGTTTCAGGTGACCACCTACCTGCCGCACTTCATTTCCACGGTGGTCATGTGCGGCATGATCATCCTGTTCCTGTCGCCGAGCGTGGGCATGATCCCGAAGATGCTATCCGCCTTTGGCGTCAAGATCCCCAACCTGATCGGGACGCCCAAGGCCTTTTCAAGCATCTACGCCTGGTCCGAGGCCTGGCAGCACGTGGGATGGGACAGCATCATGTACATCGCGGCCCTTTCCAGCATCTCGCCGGAGTTGTACGAGGCCGCCACGGTGGACGGAGCCAACAAGTGGCAGCGAATGCTGCGCATCGACATTCCGCTGCTGCTGCCCACCGCGACGATCCTGTTTATCCTGCGCAGCGGCTCGGTGATGAGCGTGGGGTTTGAAAAGGTGTACCTGCTGCAAAACAGCCTGAACATGTCCGCCAGCGAAACCATTTCCACCTACGTGTACAAGATGGGCCTGATCAGCAATCAGTACAGCCTGTCCGCGGCCATCAGCCTTTTCAACAATGTGATCAATTTCGCGCTGCTGGTGGTTGTGAATTTCATCTCCGGAAAATTGGGCGACACCACGGTGTTTTAGAGGGAGGAAACGCGATGACGGCCAATGTGCACTTCCCCCGCAGGCGAAGGATATTAAAGACGCGCGGCGACCGCGTGTTCGACGTGCTGCTGTACGGCATCGCGGGGCTGATGATGCTGATCACGCTGTACCCGATCTACTTTGTGATCATCGCCTCGATCAGCGACCCCGCCCAGGTCGCGGCCGGCAACATCTTCATGGTGCCCATCGGCGTCACCTTAAAGGGCTACCGGATGCTCTTTGGCTATTCCCAGCTGTGGGTCGGCTACCGCAACACCATTTTGTACGTGCTGGTGGGGACGGCCATCTGCCTGGCCGTGAACATCCCCGTGGCGTACGTCCTCTCCCGCCGGGACGTGGTGGGTCACAAGCTGCTGACGGCGTACTTCGTGATCCCCATGTTCTTTTCGGGCGGTTTGATCCCCACGTACCTGGTGGTCAAGCAATTCGGGCTGCTGGACAGGTTCCTGGTGATGGTGCTGCCCTTTTCCGTGGTGACGTACTTCATCATCGTCGCCCGGACGTTCTTCAAAACCTCCCTCCCCGCCGAGCTTTGGGAATCGGCGCAGATTGACGGCTGCGGGAACCTGCGCTACTTCTTCAGCTTTGTGATTCCCCTCTCCAAGGCCATCTTCGCCGTGATCGCGCTGTGGTCGGCCGTGGGGCAGTGGAATGCGTACTTCAACGCGCTGATCTACATCCACAGCGAGGAACTCCGGCCGCTGCAGCTTGTGCTTCGCAACATCCTGATCAGCAACCAGATGATCAGCAACATGACCGTGGGCACCGCCGCGGCGGAGGCTCAGCGCAATACGTTTTTGATTAAGTACGGCATCATCGTGCTGTCGTCGGCCCCCATCATGTGCCTGTACCCGTTTGTCCAGAAGTACTTCAACCAAGGTGTGATGATCGGGGCGATCAAAGGGTAGGCAGCGGCAGGAATTCTTGGTTCATGCCGTTGCCCGAGCAGGTAGATGTCCTCGGACATTTACTATATATCATAAGGGGGGAATACAACATGGTGAAAGGCTCTCGTCTTCTCGCTCTCATTCTGGCTATCGTAATGTGCCTGTCCCTTTCCTCCGTCGCCTTTGCCGATGCCGCGCATAACTTCAAGTTGGCCATCGTCCGCTGGACCGATTCCTGGGGAACCGCCTTTGAGGACGCGGCGATCCTGAAGGAGATCTCCAAGGCCACCAACACCAACATCACCTGGAATGCGTACTACTGGGACAACTGGTCGGAGCAAAAATCGCTGCTGCTCGCCTCCGGCGACCTGCCCGACGCCTTCTTCGGCTCCATCACGCTGACCGACGCCGACATCGCCCAGAACAAGGCGTACTTTGTGGACCTGACGGACTACATCCCGACCTGCATGCCCAACCTGTCGGCCATCTTCAAGGCGGACCCGACCCTCAAAGCGCTGTGCACCGACCGGGACGGCCGGATCTACAGCCTGCCCAAAAAGCTGCCGCTGCGCCCGAAGACCGCGAACGAAACGTACATCAACAAGGTGTGGCTGGACAAGCTGGGGCTCCCCATGCCCACCACCTACAAAGAGCTTGAGAGCGTGCTGGAAGCCTTCGTCACCAAGGACCCGAACGGCAACGGCGTGAACGACGAGGCGGGCTACTCCAACACCGCCTCCTGCGCGGGCGACATCAACAACCTGATGATCCCGTTCGGCACGCAGGCGAGCCGCGCCAACAACTACATGGGGCTGAACGCCGCCGGCGAGCCGTACTTCGTCCCCGCCGCCGACAACTACCGCGAGGGCGTCAAGTGGGTGCATGAGCTGTACACCAAGGGCTTGATCGACGCCGAGCGCTTCACCCAGACGAGCGACATGGTCTCGGCCAAGACCAACGCGCCCGACGGCGCGCAGGTCGGCATCGTGTTCGCCTGGACCGCGGACGCCGGCGTGGGCGTCAACGCCAGCCAGTTCGCCGTCGTGCCCGCCTTGGCAGGCCCGGACGGCAACCGCTACGTGGAAGCGGACCCCACCTTCCTGAACTACGGCAAGAACGAGCTGGTCGTCACCACCGCCTGCAAGGACGTGGAGGGGCTGCTGCGCTGGGCGGACGCCTTCTACACGGATGAAGTGTCGCTGCAGACCTACTACGGCTCCATCGCCGACGGCAAGATCGCCAAGGACGGCGATACCTACACGGTGCTGGTGCCCTCGGACGGCACCTCGCTGGACACCTCCTGCTGGACGAACTCCTTCCGCGATCACGGCCCGAAGTACATGAACACCGCCTTCGAATCCAAGGTGGTGCTGCCCACCGATCAGGGCGACGGCATCAAGCTGGCGGACGACAAGGTGAACGCCGAGTTCGTGCGCGACACGTTCCCGGTCTGCGCCTATACGGACGATCAGCTGATCCGCCTCGCCGCGCTGACCACCGACATCAAGAACTACGTGGAGCAAACCTACGCCCACTGGGTTGTTGACGGCGGAACCGACGCGGAGTGGGACGCGTACGTCGCCCAGCTGAACCAGATGGGCCTTGAGGAATACGTGTCCATCTACACGGACGCCTACAACGTCTACAAGGGGAAATAGCGCCTGATTGACGCGCAAAAGGGGCTGCCGTGCCGGGATAAATACCAGCACGACAGCCCCTGCTCCGAAGGCGCCTGGTTTACTCCTTGCCGGCGATGCCCTTACGCTTGCGCATGGAGTCGTTCCCGCCGATCATGATGGTGTAGGAGTCGTGGACGATACGGTCGCAGATGGCGTCGGCGAGCGTGGATTCGCCGTTCTTGGCGTGCCAGCCAGGGGTATGTCGGCACGCCGCCATTGGCATTCTCGCCCCTCAGAACCGCTTCTCCACCTATTACGTCAACTGCCATGTGCTGATTGAGATGCTCAAGCGCAGCCACTACGAGAATCGCCTGCTAGAGAAAACGAAGTGGTTCTCCCGCTGCAACTGCTCATTATTGACGAGATCGGCTGCCTGCACATGGACATTCAGGGCGCGGACCTGTTCTTTCAGTCGATCGCCAAGCGCTATGAGAAGGCCTCCGCCTTTTTGCCTCCAACAAGGCCTTTTCCCAGTGGAATGAAGTCTTCGCCGGCGTCACCATCGCCTCCGCGATCCTCGACTGCATTCTCTACCACTGCATCGTCGTCAACACCGCCATTTTCCGGCATTTCAGAACGCTTTTGACAGTTGTTCTCATCGCTTCATATCGGCACTGCTGCTAAAGCGGGGGATGGCCTAAAAGGGCTTTCCGATCCCGGCTTTTTGCGTTAAACACGTCATTAAAAAGAAATTAATGTGTAATTATTAATCGCAGATAATATGCATATGATGTAAACCGATATGGAACATGCCTCGTAGGATGTCCGTAGCAAACCATCTGAAAGGACGGGGCGCAAAGCTACAGGGCCTAAACGCTTCGGGCGCTCGAGAGTCCGAAGGGCATGGCAGCCAGTTACCGTCTATTGGATGCTCATGGCAAAGTACGCGAAAGCGTGTGACGCAAAACTACAGGGCCCAACGTTCACGGGGGCTGAACCCCGGGGCGGGGCAGCCAGTTGCCATCTGATCGCGCCGCTACGCACCGGCGGCCCAGCCTCTTTGGCCAAGCGACATGGGTTTGCCGATTCGGCAGCAGCCCTGTATGAGCTGAGTCCATAAATATTAGAGGGGGTTGAATTTCGTGAAGAAGTACCTGATCACCGCAGTTCTGATCCTCGCTGTTCTCACTTCCCTGACCGCCGGAACCTTGGCTGCCTACAACAAGACGCTATCGACTACCGGTACTATCCAGGCGGTACACTTCGATTTTACCGCTCAGGGCAGTAAAGATTTTACCGACACGGTCAAGCTCAATCCCGGCAAGACTCAGCAGTACAGGGTTGTGATCACCAACACTTCTGAGGTTCCGGTTAAGTTCAACGCCAAGGCCGCTTTTTCAGGCGCGTTGAAGGATATTTTGGAATACAACTGGATGACCCTTAGCAGCATTAATACTGACGACTTTACTCTCAATCCTGGCGATTTCACCACACTTGTGCTGAATGTCACTTGGGGCAAACAGGATGTCGAAGGTGCCGATGCAAGGGATGTTTGGTATGGTCAGCATCAATCTACGGGTCTTCTCACGGTCAGCGTCAATGGGTCCTACACTAATAACACCTCTGTCGCACCTTCGTCGAATATGTCGGTGAATTTCGCCTAGACGTACGGCAGCACTATCTGATCGGTAGCAGGATGATACAGCGTTTACCAAGCTAATGAATGGGTTTTGCTCATCGGGTGGAAGTTCTCCAGAACTTCCACCCTCCCTTGATGATTTGCCTGGACGGAAGTTCGTTCTCATATCCATGAAAAGGAGGCGGCGGATGTGGGCAGGCTGAAAGCGTTGCTGTTGATGCTGCTGGCCGTATCGACCGCCGCCGTGCTGTCCGCGGGGACGCTGGCGGCCTACAACCAGACGATCGACGCGACGGGCACCGTCCGCTCCGCGCGCATGGTGTTCAAAGTCAACGGGAGCGGGGAGGAGACCCAGTCGCTGGGCGCTTGCGAATTGCAGCCAGGTGGAAGCACGACCTTCGATATTGTGATCGACACGGCGGGCACCGAGGTGGGGCTGGACGTGGCGCTGAAGGTGAACGCGTCCGGGTCCGAACTCCCGCCGGGGCTTTCGGTCTGCGTGGATGGCGAGCCGATCGGCCCCTCCGGCACGGGCAGCTGTACCAGGACATACCCGGGCATGGACGGCGCTTCCCGCACGGTGCCCGTCATCGTTCAATGGAACGCCACGACGGACGAACTCATGAAACTGTACGAAGGTTCCCAGAACTTCAAATTGGACCTGTCCGCGACCGTGACCGCGACGCAGGCCGACAAATAAAAGGATCAAAGACAGAAGGGCGGTGGTCAGATGAAAGCCCGGCGCTGGATTTTCAACTTGACGGTCGGAGCACTGATCCTTTGCCTGTTCGCCGGCACCGCCCGCGCCATCTATCAGAAGACCATCGCGCTCAAAGGCACGGTGACGCTGGTGTACGTCGCGCCCACGGAGCCCGCGCCGAGCGCCGAGGATTGCCTCCAGGCGCCGACCCTTGAACCCGCCTTCACGGAAACGCCGGCTCCGGCGGATGTACCGGAGCCGACGCCGGAGCCAACTCCGTCCCCCGCACCGAGCCCAGAGACGTTGGCAACCCCTTCGCCGGAGCTGACGCCGGAGCCAACTCCGTCCCCCGCACCGAGCCCGGAGATGTTGGCAACCCCTTCGCCGGAGCCGACGCCCATGCCGACCCCGTCTCCCGCGCCGAGCCCGGAGATGTTGGCAACCCCTTCGCCGGAGCCCACGCCCGCGCCGACCCCGTCTCCCGCGTCAACCCCTTCGCCGACCCCGCCCCCCGCGCCGGAGGCCACGCTTCAGTTGACGGCTACGCCAAAGTCGGAGCCCGCAGCAGAGCCGACCCCCGGGAAGGAGCCGACGCCCGCGCCTGCGCATGAGGATAACGATGGGGTCGGCGGCCCGCAGGGCGTATCCAACGACATCGAAGAAGCGGCGGCTGAACCGGCTCCGATCCAGGCGGATCGTGCTGAGACCGGCAAGCCCCCGGAAGAACAAAGAGAAAAGCCGGCGAAGGAGCCTGAGCAGGAAGATGAGCCGAAAGCGGAAGCGCCGATATCGTCCGAAGAACCCGGATGATCTTCCGGCCGCGCGGTGCTGCCGGTTTCCTTGTAAACAATTGCAGGCATACCATGCCAAGAAGGTTGGGGAGAACATGCAGAACAGGATTCCGGGCGATTATACGACGCGCGAGCAGGTGGAGGCGCTCCTGATGGAAGCGCGCGACGAGGCTTGCCCGGTTCAGGGTTCCCGGCGGTGCGCTCGACGGCGCAAGGCCCGAACCGGGCCGCAGCAGGCGTTGCACGTGTTGGCCAACATCCTGTACACGGTGGTCGTTGCGCTGCTGTTGATCATTTTGTATGTGGGCATCCAGGCGAAGATGCACAATCAGCACGCGTCTATTCTGGGATACAGCATCTACACCGTGGAAACCGGAAGCATGGTGCCGACGCTGCCAATCGGCAGCTATATTGTAACGCACAAGCCGGAATACCCCGCCTTACTGCCCGTCGGAACGGTCATTACATTCAAGACCACCAAGGGTTCCACCTACACGCACCGGATCATTGAGGTGCTGTACGAGGACGGCGTGAAGTACCGCACCAAGGGCGACAACCCGCAGAACAGCCCGGATCTTGAGCTCGTTACGCCAGACCGCGTGCTGGGCACGCTGCAGTTCTCCGTCAGCTTACCAAAGATATGGCAGGAACAGTGAAGATGAAGCGCGAGCGATTCGACCCCCAAAAAGCAGAGCGGATTGTCGAGATGGAAGGCGTCTCCTCTTTGGAATGCTACCGCTTTACGGATGAAACGCTAAGGCGCGTGCTGAAGGATGTATCGCTTCTGGTCAGGCGTTCGGAGGTCTGGGGCATCACGTGCGACGAGCCCTTCGAGATGGCGCTTCTCATGGAGATCATGGGCAACATCAAACCATACGAGGCGGGCAGATGCTCGCTGTCCCAGATGGGCATGATGCAATCCAAGCGGCGCGTGCTGGAGCATATGTTCTACATCAACGATCAGAAGTTGATGTACCCCCACATGGACGTGCTGTCCTGGCTGATGTTCGCATCGCAGCACACCGGAGGCACAGCCGCGGCGCGCCAGGTGGAATGGCTGGAACTGCTATTGGCGCTCGATCTTCATGATCTCACATTTACATACTCGCGCTTTCTGACCGCCGCGGAACAGGCAGTGGTCGCGCTGATGCTGACGCTCAAGATGCCGAGAATCCAGTTGGTTTTGATCGATCTGTCGCATATGGAAGTACCCCTGACGCTGTACCCTGCGTTCTCGGGGATCACCGAAAGGCTGCGCGCCCAGGGCAAGGCCGTCGTGCTCGCGAGCGCCCAGCGCGATTTGATTCAGCAGTGCGCCCACCACGCCGCGTTCCTCCTGGACGGGAAGCTGGAGCGGCAGGGGATGGTCGAGGAGCTTTGTGCAAGATATGACAAGCGCCGCCTGCTGGTGCGCGCGGGGGAGCCGGAGAGGCTTGCGCGCGCGCTTTCCGATGCGTTCCCCGGTGCGCGCATCGTGGAACGGGAGGGCGAAGCGTGGATTTGCGAGGAGCGCCTGAGGGTATCCGAAGTGGTCGCCGCGCTGGAGCGAAGCGGCGTCGGGTTTGAGGACATCGAGATCGTAAAACCAAGCCTTGAGCTGGCTTTTCAGGAGGTTGCAAGTTGATTTACAAGATGAATCTCCTGAAGAAGGAGCTAAGTTACGGGTATTACCAAAAGCGGGATGGCTTGAAGCAGCTCATCGGCCTCGGCACATTCCTTGGCATGCTGGCTTTTTCGGTCTACTTCGTGATGCAGACGCTGACACAAAGTGTGCTAACCGATGACGCGCCGTACTTCATGCGGCCCAGCTATTTTTCAACGACCTTCTTATACCTGGCGGTCAGCGGCGTCGGATTCCTGATCTACTTCGAGGGGAAGTTCTCACAGGTTTCGTTTGCTGAAGTCTATGACAACAGCTGGTACTGCATGGCCCACCTGAAGTATCCGGTGTGGGCGATGGTTTTGTCCAAGCTGTTCGCCCAGATCGTTTCGGCCATTATTGTATATACGACGGGCTTTGTGGTGACACTGCTGCTCAGCTCCGTTCTGAAATTTCCGCTGGTCATTGAATACCTGTTTTCACAGTACTTCCTTGGCCTCATCAACGCGGCGGTCATCCTCGTGCTTGTAATGCTCCTGTCCATGCTGGGACGGGATCGAGCCAACGCCAAATCCTGGGTATCGTTTTTGGCGCTGGCGATCTTCCTGTTGCAGTTCCCCAGCGGCTTTTACACCATCGCCACCGATCTGAATAGGATGAAGACCTTTCGATCCATGTGGACCGGCTCCTGGTATCTGTGGATGGTCCTCGGGTGCACGGTCGTCGCGCTGACGGTCTGTATTCGGCGCGGCGCGCGCATCGCGAACATGTTCAACCCGCCCGCGGAAACCTGCATGCCTCAGCTGACCAGCCGGCTCGGAGCGGACGTGCATATCGTCCTCAGGACGGAAAGCCGCAACGCGTACATCCGCAAGCTGGCGAAAAGACTTAAAGCGGCGTACCAGCCGGCCAGGCGGTTCAACTTGCTGTCCTTTTTGAGCACCTTCGCGCTGATCGTGACCATCGTTTTCATGCTGTCGGTCAACCTTGCTTTGCTCGCCTTCAGCTATGCATCGCCCGAGAAAGAAACCTCCGTCATGGGCTTCATCCCCTACATCTTCCAGTCCACCACGATGGAGCCCACAGTCTACTACAATGACATCGCGTTCTTTGAGAAGATCGATGATTACGTGAAGGTGGATCCGGGGGACATTGTCTTGTACAAGGATGATGTTGGAGTCGTGCAGGTGCGCAAGATTCTGGGCTTCTATGTGGATGAGAAAACCGGCGAGGAGCGCGTCAACGCAGACATCACCAACTACGTGGAAGGTGCCGAGAAGGACGCGCTGAAAACCACACTGGCCAGGAGTCAGGTGTACGGGCGGCTCGTGGGCACCAACCGGTACCTGGGCGCAGTGGTGCTGTTTGCCAATACCATGATCGGGCGGCTTTTGTTCCTTTTGATCCCAACGATATTGATTTTCTTCTCCGGTCCAATCCTTGGCTTAATCCGGCAGTTTGGAAAAACCCCGTTCTACGGAGAAATTGGACCCAAGGCCGCGATGCGCGGCAAGGCCTGATATTCTTAAAAAATAGCCCCGGGGTAGGCGCACCCGCAAGCGCCTGCCCCAGGGTTTCTACTGTGACGCACTTCCCTTCGGCCGCCTTGGCCGCTGCCCTATCGATGGTGCCGCACTGGCTCAAAAGAGTCATGAGGATCGATGCGCTGTCCTCCCGTTGAACTTCCACCGGAATGCACGTCGTTGCTGAGCTCTAAGAACAGCCCGCACCCATTGAAGCCGATTTTAATATAGACGCCGCCATGTGTATGCGTTTCCACGTGGTGATGCCGCTGCAAGAATCGTGGTCTGCGCGCCTATGAGCACAGATGGCATCCTTATAGAGGAATACTTTTGGGGTGGTCACTTCCATCACCGGATCCTTGGTGGCCAGGCATATGCACACTAGCGCCAGTTCGATCTCCCGATGCCCGGGGTAAGTTACTTAGCCGTTGTCATTCGGTTTATGCAAATGGCCCTGAGGCAAGTAGTTTCCCCCTCGGTATGGCCTGGATAATTTTTTGGAACGCCGGTATTCAGCCCTTTATCCTTGCCATCAGAATTATCCTACTCTAAAACTCCTGCCATCCGATATTCCGCAAATCTGATGGCAGCCTTTTTACGCCATTTCTACCATCAAAATCACTCACCAAAAAACAAATATCCGATGTCAAACATCGGCGAAACCCCTGATTTATTTGGCTTTCTAAGCTCGGGTAGGACTTTCAAGACCAGCGCCTTCAACCGCTCGGCCTGTTCCCCGACAAAAGACCAGTGCAAGCTATTATGTCAGAGATTTGGGGCAAAGTCAATGCTAAAAATGGCCTTTTGGACGGT
>Ga0183096_1001065_pt1 | contig 26428 bp, 22 predicted proteins | sample Biomet5_FD_127791 | JGI IMG/M metagenome (GOLD analysis project Ga0183096, IMG submission 127791) | Microbial communities from bioreactor (seeded with sewage sludge) at LBNL, California, USA - Biofuel metagenome 5 (version 2) (version 3) | ecosystem: Engineered > Bioreactor > Anaerobic >... | reverse complement strand
ATGACTGTTCCTCCTATCCTTAGCTTGGTGCGACTGCCAGGTCGCTCCCATTCTACCATAGGAGGACGTTCTTCTTCATAGCTTAAGCCTTTTACCCACCGGCTTAGCCGGTGGTTGTCTGGACAAAGAGATGCGATTCCGGCGAGCGTATCGCCGAAATCGATGAAAGCCTGTTGAGGCTGTGTTGCATAGATGGCCTGATAAACAGGCTTTCACAGCCGTGCGATTTCTTCCCTCGCGATCTCCACCCAGCGGGTCGCGTTCGACGGATTCCCGCCCAACGTGTGATTGTCCTTCATGATGAGCTCCGGAATGCAGCCCCTGTTGGCTTCAAGCGCGGCCCGTAGGTGCGCACGGACCTCTTCCTCATTCATTCTCGGGCGGGACAGCGGCGACGGATTGAGCTTGATGGAAGAGATGTACCGGTTCTCCAGCAACGCCGCGGCGGCGGCGCGGTCTGACCACGGCGAACAGGATATCCGCCGGAGCCTCGGCAGTTGCCGGACGTACTGCCAGCGCGGCTCGAATGGCTCGCAGCAGCCATAACAGTTCAAGCCGAACCGCTCGGCGATGCGCTGGTGGTAGGGGAAGATGAACTCTCCGTAGAGCTCCGGAGAGGCGGATACGGTCTCCTGGCTTTCGACAAAGCCCCACATGTCCATCGCCCGGACGGGGCCGCCGGCGCAGGGCAGCGCATCAGTAAAGCCGAAACCACCCGAACCAACATATTGATTGCCGCTGTTGGAGCAGAGCAGCCCGTCGCGCTCCAGCTTGTCCAGCATGTCCAGCGCGCCGCGGCAAAGAAGCTCCATCATCCGGTGTACCCATTCACCCTCCAGCAGGAAATCACAGAGGAAATCCTCCAAGCCGCGCAAGTCGATGTAACTCCACGTCAAGCCCAAAGACCACCACCACTGGGTGTGCCTGCGCACGCTCAGAAGGCCGCCAAACGTCGCCTGCGCAAGCGCCAGCAGCCGGTCCGAAGCCTCATAGTCCACGAGGATGTGCGGGTAGTGCACCTTTTCAAAATCCCGCTCATAATCCTCGATGGCCTTCTCAATATGATATGCGCCGCCGTTTTCCCCGCCCTTGCGGACCAACTTTACGCCCCAACCCGTGTCGGTGTAGACGTGGGGCACGTTGAACACGCCGTCGATTACAAAATCATCCTTGAACACCGTGCCGTGATGAATTCGCTTGCGCAGTTCAAATTCCCAACCCCTGGCGGTCTGGCCTTCACAAGCGAGCGCGGACTCGGGCAGGATCTCGTGCCAGCCGTTCTCCGGATCAATGAACACCACTGGTTCCTGGGTTTTTAGGTCGTTGTGCGCCTTCCAGAGCGCCGCCTTTTGCGCTTGCAAGGGATCCGCGGCCAACTCCGCAACCTGCGTGGCCAGCTTTCTTAGAATTTCCCTGTCCTTTTTGGAGATGTCAGCCGAAGGCTTGTCGGGCGCTCTGTTTTTGCTCGCTTCTTCCATTGTGCCATCCTCACTTCCATTATCCCTTGACCGCCCCGACCGTCAGGCCGCCCAGGATCCACCTGGATAAAAACGCGAATGCGACCAGAATCGGCAGTACTGAGATGGAGATACCCAGGTAGATGACGCCCATATCGCGGTTGAACGTCCCGGACATCTGCTGCACCAGCAGCGGCATCGGGAACTTCGACTGACTGAACATCAGAACCAGCGGGTTGATGAAGTTGTTCCATGTGCCCACAAACAGGAAGATCGCCTGCGTCGCCAGTGCGGGGGAAATGATTGGCAGCGCGATCCGGTGGTAGATCATAAAGTCCCCGCAGCCGTCGATGCGGCCGCTCTCCATCAGCGATTCCGGGAAATAGGCTTCGATATATTGGCGGATGAAGAATACGGCGCTGGCGTTGACCATCGCGGGGAGGATCAGCGAAAGGTAGCTGTCCAGCAGCTTCAGGGAATTCATCAGTTGAAACACGCCCACGATGCCCAGTTGGGCAGGCAGCATCATCGTGGCCAGCAGCACCCAAAACAAAAGTCCGTTCAGCCTGAATTTATACATCGCGAAGCCGTAAGCCGTGATGCCGCTGATGTAGACCGCACCGAGCGTCGCCGTTACCGAGATCAGCGCGGAGTTCATCAGGCCGCGCCCCACGCTGATCATGGAAGCCATGTTGCGGTAGTTCCGCGCCAGGTATTTGCCTGGCAGCACCTGAAATGATGAATTGATGACTGCGTTCTCGTGGGTGGCGTTGACGAACATCATATAGAAGGGCAGCACGCACAATACGGCCAGCACTGCGAGAAACAAATAACCCAGCACGTCCCATCCGCTCCTACTCCGCACGGTGGACGGGCGGAAATCGTCTTTTGACATCAGCGCGCCTCCTTCTTCACGGTCATGCGCAGGTAAATCACCGAAAACAGCACGATCAAAAGGAACAGGCCGTAGGAGATCGCCGCGCCGTAGCCGTAGTTGTAATTGACGAACGACGTGGTGTACATATACAAAACCATCGACATGGTGCCATAATTCGGGTCGCCCATGGCGGTGCCGATGGCGTAGTTGAGGTCGAAGATCTGCATGCCGCCGATGATGGCGACGATCGAGGCGTAGATGACGATGGGCTTGAGCAGCGGCAGTACGACTCGGACCAGCTGCTGAAACCGGTTCGCGCCGTCGATCTGGGCAGCTTCCAGCACGTCGTTTTCGATGCCCTTGATGCCCGCCGTGAAGATGATCACGTAATAACCGAAGTACTGCAGCCAAAGGATGAACGAGATCACGTTCTGCATGAAGCCGGCGTTCAGCTTCCAGTTGACCGGCGCGCCAATCAGCTTAAGCGCCATCAGCAGGCGGTTGACGCTGCCGCCTTGCCAGTCGAACAGCAGGCTGAACAGGATGCCTAAGGAGACCGCCGTAACCAAATTCGGGAAGTAATATATCGCCTTCAGCTGACCACGCAGCCGGATGTGGGGCTGGTTGAGCAAAAACGCCAGCCCGATGCCGCAGGCCATCTGGAACACGATGGCGACCAGCGAGATTTTGACGGTGTTGAAGATGGCTATCCGGAACACGTGGTCGCCGAGCAGCCGCTGGTAGTTCCGGAGGCCTACGAACACCGGATCGCTCAACCCGTCCCAGCTCATGAAGCTCATGCGCAGTGTATAAAGGATCGGATAAAGGCAGAACACCAGAAACAGGACGAAGTATGGCGCAATGAAGAAATAGCCCTTGTTTGCCGGGGAAATGCGCCTCTTGTGCACAGGCTCCACTCCTTTTGTCCGCCCGCCGGAGGAATCACTCGTCAACCGCACCGGGGCCGTCCTTTCCGTTAATCATGTGCGCCGGCGAAGCCGGCGCACATGATGGGCAAGGATGCGCCGGCCGCGCCCCGGCGCTGGAGGATCGTTACTGCGCGACGACGATTTCGGGGAAGCTGGTCTGCAGGGATTGGGTGAACTGATTCAGCGCATCGTCGACGGACATCTGGTTGTCCAGCGCCAGCTTGGCTGAAGCGTAGAAGGCGGTCTCAATCGCCTCGTCATACTTGGTCATGGGTTTGGGTTCCACGTTCATGGCCGCCTTGTACATGTAGCTGTAGATGTCCTGATCACCCAGGAAGCTGTCGCGGAAGCCGGAGGAGATGACCTCCTCGATGGCGGGGATGTACCCCACCATGTCGCCGGTGCGCTCCACATAAAGCTTCAGGTAGTTGGTGTCCACGGTGCAGGTGCGCACGAAATCCCAGGCGGCGTCCACGTTTTTGGAGCCGGAGTAGATGGCCATCCAAGTGCCGCCGGACTGGTAGCCGGTCGGCGCGTAGGCAAAGCCCCAGGAATTGGCCGTATCCTTGGCGTCCGCGGGGGTGTTGGCCTTGATGCAGTAATGCAGGCCCCAGGAAGGCTGGCCGACCAGTATGTATGGCTTTTCGCTGTAGAAGCCCGCGGCCCAGGAGGCGGTCCAGGCCTCGCGCTTGGCGTCCACGTTGTTGTCGCGCACTTTCTTCATGGTCTCCATTACGCTGCGGAAGAACGAAAGCGGCTGCAGATTGCCCTTCTCGTCCACGTAGGCGCCTTTGCGGGCGTTGAGCATGATCGAGCCGACCGACTGCACGTCATCCAGCAGGGCTACCTGGCCATTGCTCTTTTCATACACCTGCTTGCCCAGCGCGATGATGCCGTCCCAGGTGGAGATCATCTCGGAGATCTTGTCGGGGTCGTCGGTGTCGATGTAGTCGCGGGCAAGTTCCTTGCGGAACCAGATGCCGCCCGGGCAGGACTGGTAGGAGAGCCCCTTCAGCTTGCCGCTGTCGTCGCGGGAGAGTGCGGCCACGTAGGGCACCTGCTTGGCCGCGAAATCCTCCGCGCCGAGGCTTGTGAGGTCCATCAGGTAGTTGGTGTTCTTGAGTTGGCCAAGCTGCTTGACCTCAAACATCATGACATCGGGGCAGTTGGCGCCAGCGCGGAGCGTGGCCTGCACCTTGGTCATATACTGTGCGCTGGGGAACACCGTGATATTGACCTTGACGTTCGGGTTGATCTGGTGGTACATTTCGACGTAGGAATCCACCTCCGCCTGGGTCAGGAACGACCAGACGTTGATCTCCCCGGAGACCTGCGCGGCAACGCCCACAGGCGCGGCTAGCGTCAGGACCATCAGGAGGCACAGGGCGACGAGCACCATCCGCTTGAACATACAGACACCCTCCGTTATTAAGTATTTTATCCTAATGCGCCTTCGTTCAAGGCGCAGCATATCAATGTGCATATACGCGTCGTCCCGGAGAACTAAGCTTTTATCATCATTGGAAAGGATTATTTTGACAAATATTCAGAAATATTATGAGAAAATCTTAGCCTCTTGCTTTATTTTTATGAATTGATTATACTATTTCTATTAGGGCGCGGCAATTGACAAACGTGCATCATTGTTTAAAAATCTTATTCAAGCGAAAGGTGTCTGCGAAATATGGGCGCTTCGGCGTATGCTCTGAATCCAAGACTTTTGTACGTCAACCATATCGGGCAGGGGAACATGCCCCCGGACGTGGATACGTTCGGCGAGCGGGTAACGCGCTGGCATGAGCTGGATATCATCACCTGGGGGAACGGCGTGGACCACGTGCTCGGCCACTCATGGCCGGTCCGGGCGGGGGACGTGTTCTACCGCGTTCCCGGACTTTGGAACAAGCATGACCTGCCGTACCACTGCTATTTCTTCGTATTCGACCCTTACTACGCGCCGGAGCACGAGCCAGAATACGTATTGCCGATGATCGACCGGTTCGAACCCATCAAAGACACGCCCTGGGAGCCGATCGCCCCGTTTTCCTTCGCCACCCGGCCGTATCTTGGCAAGGCGTCCGACCCAAACCTGCTGGCATCACTTGCGTTCAACCTGTTTCTGGAGTTCAATTCCCCTTCCAGCGACCCATTCAATGTAAAGGTGCTGTTTTTGCAGCTGCTGAATGAGGTCGCCCGCCAGCTCGCCGAAGCCCGTGTGCTCGAAGGCGCCGCGTCCGGCCATGAACACTACCGGCAAACCATCATCGACGTGTGCGATTCCATCAAGAGCCAACCCCAGATGCGGCATTCGTTGGGTGAGATGGCGGAGCGCACCAGTTTGAGCGCCAATTTTTTCTGCAGGATCTTTCGCGAGCTGACCGGTGAAACCTTTGTACACTACGTCAACCGCGTCAAGTTGAATTACGTGAAGCTGCAGCTGCTGGACAGTGAAAAGACGGTCGCAGAAATCGCCGATGAATGCAACTTCTGCGAATCAGCTTATCTTCATACGCTGTTTAAGCGTGAAGTGGGCTGTACCCCGATGCAGTACCGGAAATATCAGATCTATCGCTTGCTGCGCAGCCAACTGATGCCCGAATCCCCAAACCCATCGGACAAGTGCCGATAAATTCCAGATATTCTTCCAATGGCGCTTGGTTCTATCCTGCGTCCTGAAAGCAGAAACGCTCATTTTAAGTGCACGCTTCGGGGAACTTCCCGTGGAAGTAATCCACCATCAACTGGTAGTTTTGAAGCGGGATTCCCTTGAATATCGTGTTGGAAGTGCTATAGATGTAGCCGCCGCCGGGCGCCCCGTGGGTCAGGCAGTAATCTGCCGAGGCGATGATCTGCTCCTCCGATCCGTCCTGCAGCAGGCTGCACTGCACGTTGCCCATGAGGCCCATGCGCCCTCCGGCGATCTGCTTTACCCGCCGGATGTCCATGCCGGCCATCGGGTCGATGGACTGCAGGATATCCGGCCCGATATCCAGGATCTGATCCAGTATGCCCATCAGGTTGCCGTCCGAGTGCATCATTACCCAGGGGCCGCGCGACCGAATATAGGAAACCAGCGTCTTCGCGTAGGGGTAGACGAAGCGCCGGAACTGTTCGGGGCGAAGGAACGTATTGCCGTTCATCGCGTGGTCGCTGTTGACGTTGATGAAATCCACGCCCGCATCGATCAGCCGCGCGGCGTGCAATCGCGCGGCATCATACATCCGCTTCGCCCACGCGTCCAGTTGTTCCGGCTGCTCATACAGCCGGATCGAAAAGTCCATGTAGTCCTTTACGGTGTCCAGCGAGATGAAGCTTTCCCACACGAACGCCCCGACCGGGATCTCATACCCGAAGCGCTCCGCAAGGTACCGCTTGAGAAACGGGATGAATTCATATGCCGGATGGCCCGGGTCGTCCACGGGCTTCACCATCGCCGGGCGCCAGACGAGCACCGCGTCCCACTTGAAGCGTTCGACCGTCCGCGCGTACAGTTCCGCGCACCGCTCGAACAGACGGAGCCGCTCCTCCCCCCGCGCCTCGCGGATGGACTCCTCGTCCGGCATATCCTGGCCGAACGCCTCCCGCGTCAGTTCAAAGACCTGCTCGAAGTGCGGCGGCCTGTCCGGTTCCCGGAAGCCAAGCGCGGCGGCGATTCTCTCCTTGGGCAGCATGTGAATCTATCCTTTCAGCCAGATGGTCCGGATGCGGTAGGGGTCGAAGGACACGCGGATTGCCGAATCCTCTATGGCAAGCTCTTCTATGGGCGCTTCGTTCAGGTCGCACAGGCGCGCCTGGGTAAAGCCGTGAAGTTGGATGCGCGCATCGGTCCGCTCGCCCAGGTCCTCGTAAAGCCTCAGGATGTAACCTTCGCCGTCTTCGGCCGCCTTGAACGCGGAAAAGCGGATGTTTTCCTCCGCCCACCCGAAGGGCGACGACGGGCAGAGGAAGTCCGAACCCTGCCTCGCCGAGCGCACCGCGTGGGCGATGGGCGGATACAGATAGGCCTCGATCCGGCCGATCAGCGCCTTCTCCTCCCCGCGGACAAATGGGAAATAGCTGAATTCGAACCGCTGCAAGCCCAGGCATTGCGCGTTTTCAGACGGCGCGGACCATGCCGCGACGCCCTTTCGCATCTTCATGTTGATGCGCCCCATGTTGCCTACGCCGCGGAGCAGCGTCAAGCGGCAGAAAGTTTCGCCAGAGACCGGATCGGCGGCCGGCTCGTAATCGTACAGCCCCTTGCACGCGATCGCCATGCCGCGTTGTCCATCCCGGATCGCCAGCCATTCCCGGAACGGGAACAGGCGGGTGGACGGCTGCGCGCATTCGCCATCGTGGGAGCGATCCGCATCCGGGCGCTCAAATGCGGCGAACGCGTTCTGGCTGAGCACCTCGCCGTTGATACCCGGCGCAAAGATCAGCGACAGCCGGTGATCCCGCGCCGTGTTGCCGATCGTGAGCGCCACATCGACGCGGTCCGAATCCCGGTACAGGGATACTTCAAACCGGACGGCCATGTCGACGCGCTCCGCGCTCCGCCGGCCGCGCTCAAGGCACCGCGGCACGCTCATCGCCGTTTCAATCTCCATCCGGGCCCGAACCGGCCCGGACTCCGTCACGCGGACCGACGCGCCGGCCCGCGTGGTGAGCACCGTCTCCGATGGCAGCCACGTGGGCGAGGTGTCCCAATAGTCGCCCGCCTCCGCCTGCTCCTCGATCAGGTTGAGCCCGCGGAAAATCCGCCCGTCCCGCAGATCCTCGATGGCGATCGTCGCGCCATCCGCGCGGACGCGAAGCCGGCCGTTTTCGATGAAGTCCGCGCCGGTCATCATGGGTTTTTCGGCGTCGGCACTGCCCGGGCGCGCGACCGCAACGCTGAATTGGGAGCGCTCCGCCGGCAGCGCGACCAGCCATCTGGACAGCTTTTCGGTGGGATAGTAGAGCGCGGAGGGCTGCCCCAGATCGTTCTCCTCCAGCGCTTCGCGCGGCAGGAACTGGCAGGGCAGCGCGTTGCCCGCGGCGTCGGTCAGCCGCATGTTCTCCCCGAAGGGCAGCCACACCTCCGCGGACTGATCGGCAGCGTTCGGCGCGGGCCGGTAGAATAGGATGCCCTGCTCCCCCTCGCGCCACGGATGCGGCATGCGGGCCGCCAGATTGCCCAGCGCCCGGTGCGCCAGCCCCGCGCCGATCTCCAGAACTTGGTGGTACCGGGCGGTCATCTCGTCGTGCACGGCATCGACGCTGGAACCGTGAATGCTGTCGTGCGCGTGGTTCATCATCAGAAGCTTCCACGCCTCGCCCAGCAGTTCCCGCTCGTCCCGCGCGCCCAGCCTGTGCGCGCAGGCGGTCAGCGGCTCGGCATAGCGCTCGATCAGCGCCTCGGCGGCGAAATTCTGCCGCTTGATGTACGAACGGGCGGACAGCGCGCCCAGCAGCAGAAACTGAAAGCGCGTGCCCAGCAGCTCGCACCGCACCTCTTCCCATCGCCCGGCGGCTTTCGCCCGCTCCGTATACGCTTCGGGTTCCGTAACAATAAACTCAATTCCGGTCTGCTGGCTGTTGGCCCGCTCAACCGCCGCGCGGAGGCCGACGTGCGGCGGCGAATGGTCGCAGCCCAGCATCACCGGGACGACGCCGGACGGGAAACAGGGGGCGATCTTCTCCACGTAGGCGATCATCTCCCGCGCGTGGCGGTCCGGATCGTCGATCGTGGTCAACTCCAGATAGTGCTCATAGGAGATATAATCCTGCGCGTAGGGCGCCGTGCGGAACTGCGGGATGAAGTCCTCCGCGAAGTTCTCCACGTTTTTGCCGTAGATGCGGGAATAGCCGTCGCGGAAGTAAACCGCGCAAAGGGACGACCCATCGATCCCGGTCCAGCGGAATTCGTCCGGGAAGTCACGCCGCACCCAAGGCATGCCGCGCATGAACAGCAGCGTGTCGATGCCAAAGCCGTTCAGAACCTGCGGCAGCTGCGCGGGATGGCCGAAGTTGTCCGGCAGGTAGCCCACCCGCATCGGCCGTCCATACCTGCGCGCCGCCCGGCCGCCCGCCAGGCAGTTGCGGACCATCCCCTCGGGGCTGGGCAGCCATTCGTCAAACTGCGTGTAAAACGGGCCGATCCGGAGCTTTCCCCGCGCGATCAGCGCTTCGAGCGCACCCCTGTTCTCCGGCCGCGCGGCGAGGTATTCCTCCAGCGGGAAAACCTGCCCATCCAGCGTATAGGTGGGGGCGTCCGCGTCCCGCCCGCATTCCTCAATCAGCCGATCGATCGCCTCCATCGTCCAAAACGCGAAGGAGCGCATCGGCTGGTACCATTCGATGTCCAGGTGCCCGTGGGTCATCACGCAGGCAGTCAAGCGCCGGCACATAGGCTTCCCTCCACTAGATGTCGGAGTAATCCTTGCTCATCAGGTACAGCGGTTCCTCGTCCTCCTCGATGTCCGGGAAGCGCCCCACCGCCTCCAGGAAGCGGTTGTCCACCCGGTCGTCGTTCACCTTGCTGACTTCGCCCACCAGCACGGTGCCGCGCCCCGCCTCGCCCCAGAAACTGTGGTACATGCCCGCCGGCAGCGATATGCTCTCGCCCGGCGTCAGCGTCAGCACCGTTCCGGCGGGAACCGCGTAATTGCGGCCATCCATCGACACGCAAACATCGCCCGCCTCATCCAACCGCTCGTCCGGCGCATGGTTGTACACCTTGACCTGCAGGTTCCCGCCGCCGCGGTTGATGATGTCCTCCATCTTGCTCCAATGGAAATGGTAAGGGGTTTCCTGCCCTTCCCGCACGATCAGCAACTTCTCGGCGTAGGGCTTAACGTACTTGGGGTCGCTGAAGTTTCCGTTCCGGAGGGTGAACATCAGAAGGCCGCGCCGGGTAAAATCGCCGCTTCCGAAATCGGTGATGTCCCAGCCCAGCATGTTGTCCCGAATCTCGTCGTATTGCGCTCCCTTGTCCGCCCATTCCGCCCTGCCCCAGAACGCGAAGCCCGGCAGGCGGAAGCGGTGTTCGCCGATGAAGGCGGCCGCCTCGCGCATGATCTGGTTGATCTGACTCCTCTTCATACACACTATCCTTTCAAAGCCCCGGCCGTCATGCCGGCGATGAACTTCTTCTGAAGCAGCAGGTAGGTGACCGCCAGCGGGAGCGATACCGCCACCACGCCCGCGAACAGCACGCCGTAATCGGTGATGAACTCGCCCTGGAACGCGATCAGGCCCAGCGGCAGCGTCTTGAAAGCCTGCTTTGAGACCATGATCAGCGGGAAGAACAGATCGTTCCAGATCGCGACCAGCGAGAAGATCGAAACCGAGGTCAAAACCGGCGTCGAGAGCGGCATAATGATGCGGGTGTACAATTGGAAGTTTCCGCAGCCGTCCACGGTGGCTGAATCCTGGATCTCCCCCGGAACCGTCCGGAAAAAATTGTACATGATGAAGACGGCCATCGGCAGCCCGTACGCCGTATGGACGAGAATCAGGCCCAGGTTGGAGTTGAGCAATTTGAGCCTGGCCATCATCAGGTATTCCGAGATGATTCCCACCTGCATCGGGATGGCGATGCCCAGCGTGAACAGCAGGTACAGCGGCTTTGCGAACGCGCAGTCCGGCCGCGTGGCGACAAAGGCTACGAGGCCCGCCAGCATCAGAATCGCGCCTACCGAAAAGCCAGTGTTGATCGCGCTGTTTTTGAGGTATACGGGGATGTCGCTCTTGGTCCAGACGGTCGCGTAGTTGTCCAGCATCAGCCGTTTGGGCAGCGCGAACAGGTTCAGCATGATCTCCTGGTTTGTTCGGAAGCTGGACACCACCACGAGCAGGATCGGGTACAGGATGACCAGGCCGAATAGGAGCATGACTGCCGAATAGCTCAGCCGGCCAAAAGCGCTTCTTCGCAGCATGGCGCACCCCTCCTAATCCTTATCCCTGAGCAGATACATCTGCAGGAGGGAAATGACCGATACCACCACCAGCAGCACCATCGACAGCGACGCCGAATACCCCAGCCGGGAGTACGCGAAGCCCTCTTTGTAGATCAGCGTAGCCAGCACTTCCGCCTTGCCGCCCACGCTGCCGCCGCCGGTCAGGATGTAGACATAATCAAACGCCTTGAATGAGCCGATCGTGCACAGTACGACCAGCGTGAGCACGGTCGGGCGCAAAAGCGGCATCGTAATCCGGGAAAACGTGGCCCAGGGACCGGCGCCCTCGATCGAGGCCGCCTCGTAAAGCTCCTCCGGGATCTGCTGAAGCCCCGCGATGAACAGCACCATCGAGTAGCCGATGCCCACCCACACGTGCACCATCGCGATTGAGTAGATTGCGATGGAGGGTTCGCCCAGCCACGCGTGCCTCAACGCGCCCAGGCCCAGCGCCTCCAGCAGCTTATTCAGGATGCCGAGGTTGGGATCGTAGATGAACCCCCACAAAAAGCCGATCGCGACCGAGGAAAAGATCGCGGGCAGGAAGAACGCCGTGCGCAGCATGCGGTTAAGCCGGCTGTCCTTTGAAAGGAACAGCGCCAGGATCAGGCCGAACAAATTCTGGAATACCGTCAGCACCAGGGTATAGAGAATCGTGTTCTTCAAAGATATCGAGAACGCTCTGCTCTTGGTGAAGATGTCCGTGAAATTTTTAAGGCCCACATACAGCTTTTCGCCCAGCCCGTCCCAGCTGTAAAAGCTGAGAAACAGGGTGTTCACATTGCAGTACAGAAAGAACATCGCGTATACCGCCAGCGGCAGCGCCACAAACAGCAGGTACTGGAGGTTGTTCTTCCGGCGCGCCCGGTTGACTGTGGTCATTGGACCCTCCTTGCCGGCGCAGGCCGGGGGAACGGGCGCTCCCCCGGCCTGCGTCCCGAACGAATTCTCGATCGAACCGGTTACCGGCCGATGACCAGATCCAGTTCATCCTGCGCTTCCTGCAGGATGGTGCCGACATCGTCGCCCAACGCGGCGCGCGCCGCGATCTCCTGATTGAGGCCTTCTACCTTGGGCACTTCGGTGTTATAGTGGTTGGACATGACGCCCGCCTTGGCCTGCTCGACGATATCGTTGAGCGCCGGCAGATCCAGCTTGACCTCGGTGTTGACGACCGCCTGGATCGAGCGGTTGCCGTAGAGGGTCATGGCCTCGGTGTCGCACAGGAAGTTCAGGAACAGCTTGGCCTCGTCCATCACCTTGGTGCCGGAGTAGATGCCGAAGCACTGCGCCGGGTTCAGGTTGGGGCGGGTGGCATACTTGTCGTGCGGGTACGGGATGGTGAAGTTGCCGAACTCCAGGTTGGGGTTGAGCGAGGCCAATTGCCCCACGACCCAGGTGCCGCACACCAGCATCGGCGCCTGCTCGTTGGCGAAGAGCGTGATCGACTGGTCGTAGCTGGTGCCCTCGAAGCCGCTGACGAAGTATGGCTTCATCTCCTGGATGCCGCTGAGGACTTCCTTGAACACTTCGTCGGTGTAGAGCAGCTTGCCGGTGTCGATGCCCTTGAACCAATCCCAGTCGCGGGCCTCGTCCAGGAACTGGATCAGCAGCCATACCGGCGGGAACTTGTCGCCCACGCCGATGCTGATGGGCGCGATGCCCTTCGCCTGGAACGCCTTGCAGCAGTTGATGAACTCATCCCAGGTCTTGGGCGCCTCCAGGCCGTTGTCCTTGAACATCTTCTTGTTGTAGATCATGCCCTCCAGGTTCATCGCCTGCGGCACGGCGTACAGCGTGCCATCCACCTTGCCGGCGTCGAGAAGCCCGGCGTTGAGCTTGGGCAGCACCGTCAGATCGGTGAGCGGCGCCAGCGTGCCGTTCTTCGCGTACAGCTTGAGGTTGGCATCCGGGTGCACAGCGAACACGTCCAGATCCTCGCCGCCGCCCATCACGCGCGTCTTGAGGATGGTGTAGTACTCTTCGTAGGTCTGCGTGGGCACGTCCATGACGATCTTAATGTCGGGATGTTCCTTCTCAAACAGCGCGATGATCTGGTTGTAGGTATCCACGTCCTCCGTGCGCCAGTGCAGGAAGTTGACGGTCTTCTGTTCCGCGTTCGCCACCACGGAGTACATCGCAAGCGACAACGTGAGCGCGAGAACCAGGCAAACCAAACGCTTCATCCGGACTCTCCTCCTTTATGCTGATTGACGATCCAGTGGCTGATGCGAGGCCGTTTGTTTTGTTCACCACACCCTTCCTTCGGCGTCTGCGCGGAACCCAAACTGGATTAAACCGGTTCAATTTTTGGAAAAAATTGTAGCCCCGCGATCTCATCGGATGCGCCGCCCGGTCGAGGCGCGGATGGTCAATTTGGGTTCCAAGAGCACCGGCTGCTCCGGCGCCTCCGCGCCATCGATGAGCGAAAACAGCATATCCGCCGCCGCGGCGCACATCTCCCCGATCGGCTGGCGCACGGTCGTCAGCGGCGTTTCCAGCATGCCCGAGTAGATCAGGTCGTCGTATCCGGCCACCGAGATGTCCTCCGGCACCCGGACGCCCGCCTCGTGCAGGTAGCCCAACACGCCCATACTGAGCACATCGTTGATGCTCATGATCGCGTCGGGCGTGTGCCGCTTGAGGAACTCCTTGGCCGCCTCGTAGCCGCTCTGGTAGTTGGCTTGCGGCGCTTCGACGATCTGATCGGTGCGCACGCTGAGCCCAGCGTCCCGGTGCGCGCGCAGGAAGCCCTCCAGGCGCGTCTTGGACAGGACGAGCTCCCGGAACCCGCAAAGGAACAGAATGTCCCGATACCCTGCGTCCAGCAGGTACTTCGTCATGTCGTAGGAGCCCTTCGCAAGGTCGGTCATCACGCAGCCGCAGGGCACGCCCTCGTAGTACGTGGTGAGCGAAACCATCGGGAACCTCCGGGAAACCAGATCGTAGATATGGGAAAGCTCTGGGTTGTGCGCGTAGGCGGGGACGAAGATCAATCCATCCACGCCGTTTCCGACCAGGCGATCCACCAACTTTTTCTCCAGCCGGATCATGTCCTGTGACACGCCGATCATGAGGCTGTTGGCGCGGGCGTCGATCTCCCGCTGGAGATGCTCCACGATCATCCCGAAGTACGGGTTCGTCAGGTCCGTCACGATAAAGCCGACGGTGTGGGATTTGTTCAGGCTGAGAGAGCGCGCGTAAGGATTGCGCTTGTAATTGAGTTTCTCAACCGCCCGCAGCACGTTCACCCGGGTCTCCGGTTTGACCTTCTCGGAGTTGTTCAGAACCATCGAAACCGTGCCGACCGATACGCTGGCCAGCTGGGCGACGTCTTTTATCGTTGCTCCGCTCATAATTTCATCCTTCTGCGCTTTTTGAACCGATTCAATACATATGGATTGTACAGCCTGTGACTCGCTTTGTCAATAGCATTTTTAATATTCTGCTGTGCCATTTAATTGGTGATGCGTCGCCCCGCGATAGAATGCAAGCGCAGGGGACGGGAAAAAGGAAAGCGAAACGTGTCGCCGAAGTGAGGGAATCTATGAAGCCAATCAGGAAGCGCAGAGCGCGCGATCTACTACTTAATGAAGAAGCACGAATGGCAAAACTTTGACCCAGTTAATACGAAAGATAACCAGTTCTGCCGCCGAGTGAATCAGTTTGGCCATCGCTTTGCCTCCATAAACCGCAGGCGGCGGGCTTTCACCCCCCGCCTGATGTATCGGGTGCCTTCATTACTCGATGTTGCGGTGGCGGGCTTCCATGTCCTCGTAGGTCTGTCCCAACGCGTCTTTGACCAGGATGGCGACCACGTCCATCAGCAGGTAAAGGTGCTGTTCATACTGGTTGCCCATCGGCTGTATGGTGGGCACCACGTCGTGCTGGCGCGGCGCGTCCGGGCCCATTGAGTGCTCATCCAGGTAGACCGTCGAGTGAACAAATAGGATCAGATCCGCGTAGGTCTTCGCGAGCTTTCCCTCCGGGAGCCCCGTGATCATTGCGATTTTCGCGCCCGATTCGTGTGCGCGCTTCACAAAGTAGCGATGGATGCCCACGTCACCCCGGCCGTCCGTGAGGATGAACAGGTCGCCCTCATGCATGCCGATGGTCGTGTCGTCAAACAGCCAATAGGTATGCTTGCCAAGATGCGCTAGCCGCATCGCGAAGCCGCGCATCGAGATGCCCTCGCGCCCGGAGCCGTAGACAAAAATATTCTTCGCGCTCACGATTGCATCGACGAAGGCTTTGAGCTGCGCCATGTCCAGCATGCCGAATACCTTCGCGTGCTCCTCGACGATGGCGCTGGTCAGCTTGCGGTAGGTTTCGATATAATCCATGATCATACCCTCCATTTGTCAGAAATTATTCTGCCCGGCCGCCCCAGGTTTGCAGCGCAGGCGCGTGATGCGTTGGGAGATCACATCGGTCTGCATGCCGACTGAGATCATGACCAGGACGCCCATCAGAATGTTCTGCCACCAGGTGTTGATATTGGTCGAATAGTTGAACATGGTGTTGATGACCACGATGATCAGCGTGCCAAACATGACGCCGCTACGATGTGGCTATTTTTCGACGAGTGCCTCCCCGTCGAAACCTATCTAAAGACACTCCGCGCCATGCTGGCGCTGGACTTCGAGCACGTGCTTTCCCCCCACGCGGGGCTCCTGGGCCGAGGCATAATGGAGCGCTTCCTGGATGGGCTGACCGACGAGACTCTAACGATAGGAAGTCGTCCAGAACCGGCGCTCGATCCCGGAAAGCGCGTGTACAGTTGCCATCCCACCCCGGATACCACGTTTGTCTTTGATGCCGACAAGCTGCCTGCGTCCCTCAGCGCATACAACCACTGCCCACGCGGGATTATTCAGCCGCTCCTGCGCGCCATCAGGTGAACCGGAATCTGGATGTGCTCGGCCTTCGCCGGGCCGTCCTCCTTCATCCGCCGGATGAGCAGCGTAGTCGCCTCGCGCGCCAGCGTCATGGGCGGCGAGTCGACGGTGGTCAGCGAAAACGGGATGCGCAGGTGGGATTCCTGATTGCCGCACCCGACCAACGCGATGTCCTCCGGAATGCGCACGCCCATTTCCATCAGTTCGTCGGCCACCTCCATCGCGCGGTGGTCGCCATAGGTCAATATGCCGTCCACGCCGGGCATCGCCGCCAGCGACTCCCGGAGCACGCGGATGCACTCCCCGTCCCCATTGGGCACGTTCGCGATCAGAATGTTTTCCGGACCCAGCCCTTCTTCCCGGAGCGCATCCAACGCGGACTGGGCACGGACCGCCGCGCTGGGCAGCCCCACGGGCAGGTTCATCATGATCAGTCGCCTGCGGCCGCCTTCGAGCAGCCGCTTCACAAGCAGATGCGCGCTCTGGTATTCGTCAAAAAATACCGCGTCCATGTCGTCTTCCTCCGGCATGTAGCTGACGACGACGAACGGGATCCCCATCTTCTGCAGCACTTCGACGTTTTCGCGGTAACACACGCTGGGGTCAATGATCAGCCCATCCACGCCGCGCTCCACGGCGGTGCGAATCGCGAGGGCCTCGCTGGCGCCATCCATGTCGGTGTTCATAATCATGGTCGTATAGCCGTGCGCCCGCGCGACGGCGTCGGCCTTTTTGGCGAAGCAGCTCCAGAAGGGGTTGGAGATGTCCACCAGCGTCAGCGCAATCATGTTGGTCTGGCCGGAGCGCAGCGCGTTCGCGGCGCTGTTGGCGACGTAGCCCATCTCGCTGGCCGTCTCCCGGATCAGATGGATGGTGCTGTCGGCCAGGTCGCTGCTGCCGCGAAGCGCTTTGGAAACGGTGATCACCGAATAGCCGGTCTTTGCGGCGATGTCCTTGAGCGTCACCCGCCTGTGCTGTTCCCGCTTCATTCCGATGACCAGTCCTCTCCGCACTTATTTTTTTAGTATAACGTTACCACCCGAATTGCGCAACTCAAAACTTCACCAGGCATGTGGGGAAAGCCGATCGGGCTGGGGAAAACCCAAAAATGCCATCATGCGAAATTGAATAAAAAAAGCTGTACAAATCTGCGAAATATATTGACAAGTCAACGATTATCTTCTATAATAACGATAACAGTAACGATACAGTTACGGTTACCGTTAAGATTAAAGTATCAATGCGGCGGAGGTTGCGCGGATGAAGACGACCAGCGGACAGCACTGGCAGTACAACGACCGGATGGCCGTGAAGGACCGGGTGTTCACGCCCCTGAACGGCGTTTCGCTAAAAAGCGGGCTTTTTCAAACGGTATTCGACAACAACCGGCATTTCCTCAAGCAGTTCAAATTCGAGGACCTGCTCTACTGGTTTGACGAGAAGCTGGGGAAATCCAGCGGCGGACAGCCCTATCGCGGCCACTTCGAAGACAACCTGAAGGGGCAGACAGCGTCCCAGTACCTGATGGGCGCGGGCAACGCGCTCCGCTGGGTGGAGGACGAGGAGTTGCATCGGGGGATCGACCGGATCCTGGACAAGATCGAGGAGTGCGAGGAGCCCGACGGCTTCATGATGCCCATTTCGAAGTACGAGTTCGCCGACCACGAGTACCCGCATTACACCCGCATCTGGCTCAACTATGGTCTGGTCGCCGCGGGGCTGGCGGGGCACGAGCGCGCGTGGGCGATGCTGCGCCGCTGGCAGGACTGGTTCAACCAGTGCCCAGACCTACCCGTTATCCGCTACACCAACCTGGCGTTCCAGGGCATCGTCGCCTCCACCTACATGCTGCAGACACCCGTGGGCAAGTGGGAGGACGCCGAGGTCGCCCGCAAGTACTATGAGGAGGACTGGCGGCTGGCGCAGTTCATGCAGATGGAGCGCGACGCCATCCACCGCCGCTTCCAGCCCGGCTACGAGCCCCACCCCCACGGCACCGAGATTGAGTCGCTGGAGGGCTACCTGGACCTGTACCGCGCCACCGGCGCGCCGTACTACCTGAAGGCCGTGTTGGGCGCGCGGGAGCTCTACAAGCGGGATTGGCAGCACCCCGGCGGCGGGATCGTGATGTGCGAGTTCCTGGACGCGTTCCCCGGCTGCGGCTGGATCTCGAACCGCTATCCCTATAACGAATTTTGCTGCACAGCGTTCTGGGCCAACCTGAACCAGCGCCTCCACCGGCTGTTTCCGGACGAGGAGGACTACGTGAACGAGATCGAGCGGTCGATCTACAACATCGCCTTCGCCAATCAGGATGGCGGCGAGCGGATCCGGTATTTTGCGCACATGGAGGGCACGAAGGACGTCGGCGGCACGGTCACCTGCTGCTGCGGCGTAGGCACGCGGCTCTACGGCATGCTGCCCGAATACCTGTACTCGGTGTCGGAGGACAGCCTATACGTGGATATCTACGCCGCGTCCGAAATCGAATGGCGGCGCGAGGCAGGCTCGGTCCAGGTGGAGACGGAGACCGCCATGCCCGCAGACGGCAGGGTGCGCATCCGCCTCAGGATGGACAAAGGGGCCCGGTTCACGCTTTCGCTGCGCATGCCCGGCTGGATGGCTGGGAGCGCCGCCGTGTCGGTGAACGGCGAAACGACCGCCACCGGAGAGCCCGGAACCTACCTGAAATTGGAACGTCTCTGGAAGGACGGCGACGAGGTCGCGTTCGTGCTCCCGATGGCCTTCCACCCCATCAAATATACCGGCAAGGAGCAGATCGAGCTGTTCGACCGGTACAGCTTCGAGCGCGGGCCGATGGTCTACGCGGTGGCGGGCGAACTGACCAACTTCCGCACCACCTGGGTGCGCCACGCTCCGGAGGCGGTGAACGAGTGGGCGCTTCCCACCGGCGACGGTCAGACGTTTGCCATCGAGGGCGACCCTGCGCATACGCTGACGCCCTACTACCTATTGAACGACCAGACCCCGATGACCTGCTTCCCAATCTTTGCGGCCCCAGGCGGCGGATACCGCTGAGAAACGACGCGGGCATGATCGCTTTGAAGCGCGCGTGCGCTTGAAAAAAAGGGAGGTTTGACTCATGAAGAAGATTCTTTCCATCGTCCTCGTGCTGGTTCTGTCGATGTCCCTTCTCGCCATCACGGCGAGCGCCGATGAGCCCGTCACCATCCAGGTGCGCTCCGGCTGGGTGGAGGCCAACCTGCCGAACTGGCGCGCCGAATGCGCCAAATTTGAAGAAGCCAACCCCGGGATCAAGATCGATCTGGAGTTCACACCTGCCGGCGAGGACTCCATGGCGAAGCTGAAGGCCGAGTTCATGTCCGGCTCGGCGCCCGACATCGTGCAGGCCTGGAAGACCTACTTCAATGAGTACGTGGATGCCGGGCTGGTACTGGACCTCAGCGACATGTACGCGGCCAACGGCTGGACGACCCCGGATATCTACGGCGGCGTGCGCGCCTGGTGCGCAAAGCTGGAGGACGCCCGGAACGACCAGGCGCTAGTCTATGGCGTGCCGGACTTCATCAACACCTCCGTCATCTTCTACAACACCAAGATCTTTGAGAAGTACAACCTGAAAGAGCCTACCAACCTGGACGAATTGATCGCCGTCTCCAAGACGCTGAAGGAAAACGGCATCCGCCCGCTGGCCTACCCCGGCAAGGCCAATAACATCTGCGACCTGTACGCCAAGATCCAGTGCCAGACCGCCGGCCTTCAGACGCTGCTGGACATCAATACCGGCAAGGATACCTTCATGAACGCGGGCATGCTGCAGGCCGCGCAGATCGTGGAGAAACTTGCCAAGGAAGGCGTGCTCGACCCCGCGTTCATCACCTATGACGAGGATCAGTGCGTGCAGGCGTTCGCCCGCGGCGAGGCCGCGATGTTCTCGATGCACACCGCCTACGACAAGGCGCTGCAGGACGCGAAGGCCGCGAACCCTGACTTTGACTACTCGGTCATCAAGGGCATCAACTTTGTAGACAAGCCGATCGTCGAGTATTCCGCCACCTACGGCGGCTGCTGGATGATCCCGGCCTCGACCAAGCACCCCGAAGAGGCCAAGAAGGTGCTCTCCTTCCTGTTCGGCAAGGAGATGGCCACCCCCGCCGCGTCCGAGAACGGCCGCATCACCATGTTCCCCGAAGCCAACAAGGGCATCACCGCGCCCGCGATCAAGGTGGTCGTGGACAACCAGCTGGCGAAGTGCTCGCCCGAATCCTTCTACCTGATCGACATGGTACCCTCGAAGGTGCTGGACAACCTGAAGTTTGGCCTGCAGGAACTGATCTCCGGCAACGTCACGCCCGAGCAGATGATGCAGGAAGCGCAAAAGACCATGGATATCGTGCTGAGCGAGAAGTAATATCGGCCTATCCCCCGTATTCGCGCCGCTCCGGCGTGCAAGCGCCGGAGCGGTATCCCGTGCCAAGGCAAAAAATCCTCCTTCTTGAATGGAGTGCTGCGCATGAAAAGTGGCTTTTATCGGCTGGAGCGGCGAAATTTCTGGCTGTTCGTGCTGCCGGCGCTGGCGATCTACGTGCTGTTCTGGATCGTCCCAATGCTGGTCACGCTGCCTTTTAGTTTTATTCAATGGAACGGCGTCGGCGACTGGAGCCGAATTAAGTGGGTGGGCCTTAAAAATTTCGCGAGCCTTGTGAACGACGAGGTCGTCGGCACCGCGATGAAAAATAACTTCACCTATATGCTGGTGACGGTGCTTCTGATGCCGGTGGTGGCGTTCTTCCTCGCGCTGTTCATTGAAAAATTCACGGTGCGGAAGGGCTTTTTCCGCACCGCCATCTTCACGCCGATCGTACTGCCGCTGATGCTGGTGGCGCTGCTGTTCACCTACATCTACAACCTGGATTACGGCATCCTGAACGGCTTCCTCCGGGGCGTGGGGCTGGGCGGCCTCGCGCGCGACTGGCTGGGCCGCAAGGACACCGCCTTCGCCGCGGTGATGGCGATCCCCATATGGAAGAACACGCCCTTCACGATGACAATATTGCTGGCCGGCATGCAGAACGTGTCCCGGGAACTGGAAGAAGCCTCGCTGATCGACGGCTGCACGTTCTGGAAGACGGTGCGCTACGTGACCATCCCGCAACTGAGGTCGGTGCTAATCGTCGCGATCGGGCTGGTGGTGATCGACGCATTCCGCGTGTTCGACCTGGTCTTTATGACCACCAACGGCGGCCCGGGCTACTACACCACCGAGGTCATGGGCACCTACATTTACAAGTCCGGCTTCGCCGACATGCGCATGGGCTACGCCGCCGCGCTGTCCGTGCTCAACATCGCGGTGGTCATGGCGATCACGGGTATCTACATGTACGTCAACCGCAGGGCAGACGGCTAGAGGAGGTGTTAGCGATGGATATGACTAGAAAGTGGACGCCGATGCGCATCGCGGCCGTCGCCGTATTGATGGTGGTCGTCGTGCTGGCGCTGATTCCGCTGGCCTGGATGATCGCATCCTCCTTCAAGACCGACGGTGAATTCATGTTAAACCCCTTCGGATTGCCCAAAGCCCCGACGCTGCACAATTACGCGCAGGCCTGGCTCAAGGGCGATTTCCCCACTTACTTCCGAAACAGCCTCTTGGTCGCGGCGCTCTCGCTGGTCATGATGATCGGCACCGGCTCCATGGTGGCCTATGCGGTGACGCGCTTCCGCCGCATCCGCTACCGGAACAAGCTGATGTTCTTCTTCGTCATCGGCCAGATGATCTCCGCGCAGGTGATCCTGATTTCGGTGTACCTGGTGCTGGTACAGTACCGGCTGATCGACAACCTCATGGGGCTCTCCTTCGTGTACGTGGCGTCGGGCCTGCCGTTCGTGGTGTTCATGCTCAGCGGTTTCTTCGACTCGCTGCCGTTTGAGCTCTACGAGGCGGCCAACATCGACGGCTACAACGACTGGCAAATCTTCACGCGCATCGCGCTGCCGCTGGCCAAGCCCGCCGTGGCCACGGCGTTCATCATCCAATTTTTGTACGTCTGGAACGAGTTCGTGCTGGCGCTGATCACCATCCGGTCGCCGCTCAACACCACGCTGCCGGTGGGCATCTTCCGGACCGTGAAGGACCTGTATTCCACCAGCTATGTGACCGCCTGCGCGGGGCTGGCGATCACCGGTCTTCCCACGCTGGTGGTCTACGCGGTGTTCCAGAAGCAGATTATCTTCGGCATGGCGGCCGGTGCGATTAAGGGATAGCGGGGGGAGAAAAGCGATGACAAACGCGGTCTATACATCCTTTAGGCAGTACGCAGCGCGGTACGACCTGGAAAAGCACGCGCTGGACATCTTCTGGGCGCCCGGCGGATGCGTGGTTTCAGGCACCCGGATTACCGGCGCCTACGAAAAGGGCGGGTGCGCCTTCCGGCTTTCGGACTACAAGGCCGTATCCGGCTCCGTCGAGGCGCTGATGGACGGGCAGCGAATCAAGATCGAGTATGTGGATGGGCCGGAGGTTCAGAGCGAATTGACGCTGACGGTGATGCTCGACCGGAGCGGCGTGGAATTCCGCATGAGCATTAACGGCCACCTGGATGTGTACATCGAGGGGGAGATGGACTTCGGTCCGGAGGCGTTCCCAGTTTCACTGGATCGGCGGGGCGCGTGCCTGCGCGCGGCGCTGGGCCCGGCGGCCGCGCCCGGCGACAACGCGCTGTTTGACCGGCAGCGCGACGCGGCGCTGGAGATTTCCGGCGTCCCGGATACGCTCATCACTTACGACTGGGCGCGCAAGGACTATCACCTCGCGCTCAAGACCGGCGGCGACGACGTGACGCGCTCCTTTCGCGTCCGGGTGCACGAGGACTTGTACAAACGGCGCTTCAATATCCCCTACGCCCCGGTCAACAAGCGCTCCACCTTCCCGACACCGCCCGCCGGGTGGATGACTTGGTACGCCGTGCAGTTCGACGCCTGCGAAAAGACCGTGCTGGAGAACGCGCGCTTCCAGGCGGAGCACCTGGCGAAGTACGGCGCGAACGCGATCTGGGTGGATTGGGAATGGTACCATGACGACTTTTCCGGCACGATCCGGGAGGGCGTGGACGTGTTCCACCCCGATCCGATTCGGTACCCGCGGGGGCTGAAAGTGCTGGCGGAAGAGATCGAGGGGCTGGGCCTTACGCCCGCGCTCTGGATCGGCGCGACCAACGATCCCGGCGAAAATGAGTTCTTCCAAAAACACCCGGACGCGGTGCTGGAGAACCGGCGCGCATGGTGCGGCCGCTACTTTATCGATCCCACCCATCCGCTGGTCAAAAAGGAGTACATTCCGCGCGCGTTCCGGCAGATCCCAGACTGGGGCTATAAGGCGCTCAAGTGGGATTGCCTGCCCACGTCGCTCGGCTGCTGGGATCGGAACCACGACCGGTTCTTCGACCCGTCCGTCTCCACCGACGACGCCATGCGGGGGCTCATGCGCATCGCGCGGGAGGCGGTCGGCCCGGACTTCTACATGCTCAGTTGCTCCGGAACCACGCTGCGCGACATCGGCGCGGGCGCGGACATCTTCGACGCGGCTCGGATCGGCGGCGACATCTTCCGCTGGCAGGAATTCGTCAGCCAATGCGTGGGGCGCATCCTGAAATTGTACGCGCTGCACAACGTCGTGCTGTTCTGCGACCCGGACAACGTGGTGCTGCGCGAGAAGTACAATACCCTCGAGCAGGCCCGGTCTCGGGCCAGTCTCGTGGGGATCCTCGGCCTGCCGTTCACATTCGGCGATATCTTGCCGGAATTGTCCGAGGAGCGGCTGGGCCTGATCCGCCGCTCGATCCCGCCGATGGACATGCACCCGATGGACATCCGGGAAAACCCGGAGAACGGCGAAACGCTGATCGTCAACCTGGCGGTGGCGACGCCCTGGGAGAACTGGAACGTGCTGGATGTGCTGAACCTGAAGCAGCAGGCGTCCACCGTGCGCGTCTCGCTGCAGGAGGACGCGCGCCTTCCCGCGGACGGGGACTATCTGGTGTTTGACTTCTGGAACCGCCGGTTTTTGGGTCGCGCGCGCACAGGCTTCTCCGTGGAGCTCGAGCCCTGCGCGTCCCGCGTGCTGGGCATCCGCCGGATGCTGGATAGGCCGCAGATCCTGTCCACCACCCGCCACCTGACCCAAGGCGCGCTGGAACTGCGCGACGTTTCCTACGACCCGGAGCGCATGGTGCTCTCCGGAGCATCCGACGTGGTAGGCGGCGACGACTATCAGATCTACCTCTATGTGCCGGAGAACCTGCGCCCGTTCCGGGAGGGCAACGACACCGATTCCTTCGAAATGGAGCGTGTCGACGTGGCCGAGGACGTCTTTTTCGAATCACAGTGCCCAAATGGCTCGGTGTGGCGCATGCCGCTTTTGCGCCCAGAGAATCAGACGGTTTCGTGGAAAGTCAGTTTCACCGCCTGCCACCCGCTGTAATAGCCCGCCAGGAATCGCCGGTACAAAAATGCCACGCCCAGCACCGCGAGGTTGTCGATAGGGCAGTAGGAAACGCCCAGTGCACCGCGGTCGAAACCAGCGGCGCGAAAATGCCCGCGCGCGTCCGGCCTCGGATTCAGCGCCCACTGGCACAGCGCCGCGGGCAGTGCGCGAAACAGGTTGCCCGCGCCAGTGCTTCCATCGTGGCGTTTACTGCTCCCATTGGGCCGAATTCCGGCAGAAGAAACCCTCTCGCCCGATATTGTCGATCAAATCCCGCCGGCTGAGCTTCACGTCGCATTTTCCCCGCTTTATAAAACCGCGCGGGCCCTGCGGAGAATCGCAGGGCCCGCGCGGCTTTTTTCGCCGGTTCGGCGACTATTCGGGCTTCATTGCCTCAAGATTGGCGACGAGCGCCTCCATCTCGGCTTTCATGTTGGCCGCGCCCTCGGCGACCGTGACGGATTCGTTCAGGATTGCCTGCATGTTCGAGGTGAAGATCGGGTTGATCTGGCGGGACGCCGCGTGGTTGGGCTCGCCGCGAACCGCATTCATGAAGCTGTACGCCATGGCCACGCCCTTGTTGTCCGGAATCGGGTTACCGGCGGACTTTCTGGGGGAGAAGTAACCCGCCCAGGCATTCCACTCGCCGTTGTTCTTGGCGCTGGTGAAGAACTCAACCCACTTCACGGTCGCCGCGACGTTCTTGCAGTTGCTGGTCACGCCGATGCTGGCGCAGGTGGACATCGCCCAGGTACCGCCGGGGCCGGAGAGCACCGGGCCGGGCGCCCAGTTGAACTTGGCGTTGCCGATCTTGCGGACGTAGAAACCGGAGCCGTCGGGCGAGAGGGTCGTGGCGATCTCGCCGCTGAGGAAGCCCGCGTCCTGATCGTACACGGAGGAGGAGTCCCTGGGGGTATAGCCCTTCTTGTACCAGTCGTACAGGCGCTGCAGCACCTTCATGCCGGCCTCGTTGTCGATGACCACGGTGCCGTCCTCTTTGATCATATCGCAACCTTCGCTGAAGAACATCGCGTTGGCGTAAGCGCTGATGCAGCCCAGCGAATACTGCTGATAGATGCCGGCCTCTTTCAGCTTTCCGAGCAGCGCGTCGAACTCGTCCCAAGTCTTGGGCAGGTTCTCCTCGGAGTAGCCCACCTTGGCCAACAGGTCCAGGTTGTAGCAGGGCACGCCGATATCGATCAGGCAGGGGATGCCGTACAATTCGCCGCCGATGGTGGCTTGATTGATGACGTTCTGGTCGAAATCGCTGAGCGTCTTCTTGTCCACGTACTGGGTGATCGGAACCACCAGCTGGTTGAGCGCGAAGAGCTTGAGAATGTCGGGATTCAGGTAGACGCAGTCGGGGCCCTTGCCCGCGGCCAGCGCGGTCATCATGCGGGTCTCGCGGTTATCCCACGGAACCAGTTGCAGATCGACCTTGATGCCGGGGTTCTGCGATTCGAACTCGGCGATGAAGCGGTCGTACATCGCGCGTTCTTCCGCAGCCCGGGCGTCTCCGCCCAGCGGGAAGAGCCACATCGTCACGGTGCAGGATTCTTCCGCGAAAGCGGTCCCCACGCCGGCGAACATGGCCAGAAGCATGACGGATACCAGGATCTTCGAGATAGCCTTCTTCATGCCTCTTCCTCCATCCTAGGGTGTGTCCGGGAATGAATAAGGGTGCATATCAAGCGAGCCAGATCATAATGCAGGCGAGTTGGATGAAGGAGAGGAAGCGGCAAGCAAGTTTGTTAAAGCGGGTAGCGATGCCCCGGTACTGCTTGAGCTTCTGGAAGAAGCATTCGACCAGGTGGCGCTCCTTGTAAAGGTGCCAATCGCAGGGCCAAGGCTTCTCGTTCGCCTTGGGCGGGATGCAGTAAT
>Ga0183096_1001060_pt1 | contig 26484 bp, 26 predicted proteins | sample Biomet5_FD_127791 | JGI IMG/M metagenome (GOLD analysis project Ga0183096, IMG submission 127791) | Microbial communities from bioreactor (seeded with sewage sludge) at LBNL, California, USA - Biofuel metagenome 5 (version 2) (version 3) | ecosystem: Engineered > Bioreactor > Anaerobic >... | reverse complement strand
AAGATTTGTTAATTATTACAACTGGGTCAAACCACATAAAGGTATTGATGGAATAATGACTCCGGGAGAAAAACTGATCGATTACTTTTATCCCGATTCAGGGTAAACAACGCTCGTGATTCTTACAAATAATTATATTAAATACTTGAGCGCCAGCCCATTGCGTAGAGTAGAATCAAATTTGCAAATTTTACTGAAGAAAAGATACGGCTACGCCATTAGCTAAATTGCTCCCTAAATTGGTAAAGTGGATGCCCTGATCAGAGTTGATGATCTACGGTTTGCGGCGACAGATAGCGCGATGGAGACAACATAATACAAACAGAAAGCAGCAATAGCTAAAGAATTCAGCGGAGCTTCGTGGCAGGACTACAATGTACACTTCATTAGCAACATACTGGTAAATGTCCCGCATCATGCAAAAGAAGCATTTACGTTCAAACTGAAAGAAATATTGACTGCCCCTACAGAAAAAAGGCTCACCATAGAGTAACCGTTTAACAGAAAAATATGAATGGCTTTTTTCAAAGGCAGTCAGGATATTGCAAGAGGGGCTTGATGATTTACTGGCTCTCTATGGGTTGAAGGACGTAGATCTAAGGAAAATATCTTCGATTAACAGGCTGGAACGCCTTGATAAGAAAACCCGTAGGTGTAAAAGACCGATTGGTATATTTCCAAATGCTGATTCATATATACGGCTTGTAACGATCTACCGGATAGAAGACTCGAAGTAATGGTCGCCGAACAGGGTGTACTTAAATCAAGACTCCCTCCAAAAATTATAATCGAAAGCTGCGTAGGTTAAAAGGAATCCTAATGAAATTGCAAACTTAACTTGACACTAGTTTTTTATTAACGGCTTAGTCTGCTTGCAATTATAAAAGTTACTTGTTACAATCGACAAAGTTTGCATAGCAGAAAAACCTATGTCTTCTAAGTTAACATAAAAATTTAATAAATTAACAGGCGTCCGTAAGGACATAATAGGGAAATCGGTATAAGCCGATGCGATCCCGTCGCTGTAATGGTAAGCAATTTCACAGGCAATAGCCACTGGAAATATTCCGGGAAGGCGTGAAAGAGCGTTCAGCCAGAGCCAGAAGACCTACCTGTTAGTAGTGCGCGTTACGTCCTGCGAGAGATAGGAAGAACGGGTTTCAGTATCGGATCAGCAATTGCTGTTCTGGTTATTGGAAGTTATGTGTCTCCTTTATTTGTAGGAGGCACTTTTTTTGTCTCTGAATACTGCATGGTAATTGAAACATAAATCTATATTGAGGTGAATGCACATGGAAACAAATATCAAGAAAAAACATGTCTTATGTGAACTGCTTATGGTACTTTCTTTGCTTTTTTATTTATCCAACTATGCTGGTGCTGATGAAAAAAACAGCGTGGAAATAAGTGATGGCGGAACATACCAAATGGATTCAACCGTTATTACCGCTACCATGACAGAAAAAACTCTTTTCGAAGTACCTGCCAATGTTACTGTCATCACATCAAAAGATATACAGGATAAAAATGTACAGACAATCACGGATGCATTAAAAGATGCCCCTGGTATTTTCGTTGACAGGCCTAAAGGCATTGCTGACTCATCAGGCGGTATTCAAATGAGAGGGTTTGGAGAAAGCAATATACTTGTTTTATATGACGGTGTGCCTGTTAATTCAGCTTACAGCGGATCTGTAGATTGGTCGGCCATTCCTATTGACACAATCGACAGGATTGAGATAGCAAAAGGGGCAGCCTCTTCCTTGTATGGCGGCAGGGCAGTCGGTGGTGTAATAAATATAATTTCGAACAATCCTGAAAACAGGGACCCCAAAGTAAAAATTTATGGATATTACGGAACAAACAATACATGGAGACGCGGAGTATCAGTCCAGCAAAGACTAAATGAAAGATTCAGCTATTACTTGGGATATGAGCACCAATCAACAGACGGCTTCAGCAACAAAGTCTCGTCAACAACTTCTTCAGGAAGCGCAAGCCCGACAAATACAATTGGCACAGGTCTTGTAGTAAGTTCTAAAGTGGATGGAAATCCGCGGTATATTATTGGGTCACCGGGCAATGGTGCCGGTGAAAGCGATATTTATAATATCAAGCTGAAATATGATTTTGATGAATATAAAAACATATCCTATAGCTATACTCATAATAAGTTTAAATATTGGACGGAAGACCCGGTAACTTATATTTATGATGCAGACGGCAATCCGCTTTATACCGGAAGTGTCCAGCTCCCGAACGGCAAATGGTACAATTTTTCAGAAAGTGCTTTTACAGATTATTACGGCAGAAGAACAACGGATATCCATACCATAAGATACTCTGATAATAAAAATAACTTTTATTTCAATTTCGGGATTAATGACACAAAAGAATCAGGTTATTCAACAGGAAGCTATTTTGACGGAGATACTCCAGGAAGCAACGTCTCATATCCGAGCCGTGTATTAAAAGCCGATTTGCTGAAAACATGGGAAACCAGTAAGAATAATATTCTGACGGCAGGAATCGACTGGCAGAACCAAAGCATGACACGAACCAGCTCAGAGCTGGCGCATTGGCATGATAATGATTCAATAACTTCCATCAATTATGTTGAGGGCGGCAAAAATGATATTTTTGCACTATTTTTACAGGATGATTACTCTATTAATGACAAATGGGAGGTTTATGGAGGAATCCGTTTTGACCATTACAAAAAATATGACGGATACCATAATTCAACAGACAAATCTATACAGTACGATGAAACAAGTTACAATGAAATCAGTCCCAAAATTGCTATAAAATACCAGATGAACGATACAACATCATATTACGTTTCCTACGGACACTCTTTCAATCCTCCGAGTATTTATAAATTATACAGGTCTGACGGAACATATATTGGGAATCCTAATCTGAAACCGGAGACATCCAACACCTTTGAAGTTGGAATGAAGAAAAAACTTAACAAGCGGACCAGTATGAATTTATCATACTATAATACCGTAACGGATAATCTGATAGTCGCTGAAACTGCACCGGCACCAAACTCAGACAAAAAATGGTACAACAATATCGATAAGGCTGACAGGAACGGCGTAGATTTTGATATCACCCATAAATTCAGTGAACAATGGAGCGGGTATATCAATTACAGCTGGGAATGGGCAACTGACTCGGAAGGCGAAAGAATATACGATATTCCAGAAAGTATCTTTCATGCTGGGTTAACTTATCGTTATAAAGATTGGTCAGCATTTCTTACAACTGAATATGTAAGTTCGCGAAATGAACCTGGTGATGTTTCCGGAGTTTACCTCTCATACGATGCATTTTTTATTGCAAATATAGGACTTGCGTATCAGATATCAAAAGACTGCAAAGTGACATTAAATGTATCTAATATTTTTGATGAGGATTACTACCTATGGTATGCCGCGCCTGGGCGCACATTCACTGCCGGACTTCTGTTTGAGTTTTAATAATTTAACTCTTTGGCATTGATCCTGTTCTCGTTTGAACATGGATCAATGCCAAAGCATATATCAGAGTAAAAAATTATGCGGCACAGAAACAGAGATTTTGAAAAAAGCATATTGTGCTGATAAAACAATTCGCATCGGAGACAAATATGATAAATTTAAAAAAAAAGATTGATAATTCAATAGTGTGGCATTTTAAACGATTGCTCGGCTATTCGTTAGGCTTTATCATGTTTTACGCGCCATTCGCATTTTTTCATAGGATAATCGCATTACTCTTGGGCATTAAAAGCAGTCCAACGATCCATTCTTTCTGTGTCCGCATTCCAATTGCACATTTATTGGATGGGAAAATTTTTCATCTCAGCATGCCTGTAATAAGTTTATTGATTTTATCAGCCACTGCTTTTTTTCTTGGCCCTTTGTTCTGCGGCAGATTGTGCCCGGCAGGCGCGTTTACTGAATATTTAAGTATGATGATCCCTGATAAGTACAAAATTACATGGGCGGACCATGTTACGGTTCTGCCTATACGCTACGGTTTTTCTCTTGGTTTTATCTTATCTTCTTTCTGGGGAGGACATTTGGCTTGTCCTTACTGTAATTTCTATATATTTGATTTATTGATCAACTACATCCCATTTGGTCGAATAGTCGCATTATCCTCGAGCATGCTTATGACTATTATTTTATGGATATTTATACTAGGTATTTTCACAAAAGGCGGCAGGGGTTATTGTGTATTTTTTTGTCCGATCGGTACGCTCCAAAACTTTATATATGCTTTGGGCAACAGGATATTGCCTTTAAGGTGTGAATTGCGCATCAGTGAAAAAAGCTGTAAAAAATGCGGCGAGTGTGTATCGCAATGCCCGATGAGAGCAATACGCATAAATGACTGTGGGTTTCCTGAAAAAAACATACATTTGTGTATTCTTTGCATGAATTGTGTAAATAAATGTCCCAAAGGTGCTATTCACTACAGTATTGTAGGAAATGGAGACAGGACGAATGATCAGAAATTTTAAAAACTTAATTTTTATACCCGCAGCATCAGTACCGCTCCTGACAAACTGGCTGGCCAACAGAAATATCGTATGCACAGGAAGCTGCGGTTCATGCGGAGGTGGGTGTCTGACAGGAATAACAGCCTGCAGCTGTCTTATTCTATATTGCATAAATACCAGAATCCTGCCCAAAATCCGGGACAGGATATATAAAAAAAGGGCACGGGATAATGAAAAACAAAAACAACATAGAACTTAAGTCGCTGTCTGTTTTATTGATAACACTGCTTATTTCAGCATGGTTATCCCTATTCAGAATAAATGATAATGACAGGGTTTGGTTTACGTTAAATCTGCCGGACGAAGCAAATAATGAAGTCTGGATAGATATAGCCAATCTGAATTTAATTAAATATTATTTGCAGCCCGGAACTATTTCTTTATACGGCAGGATAAAAAATCCTATGAAACTGACAGATCTGAACGCGGAATTTGCTGGAACAGAAGCATTTATGTCTCAGGGCAGCAAAAAGTCCAAATGGGCTCCTATAATGCCGACAGATTTCCTTTATAAAGACAAACTCGGGAATATACGCATAAATATTGAAATTCAGGTTCCATATAATAAAACAAGAGAACATAATGTCGGAGAAGCAATTCTTAAAATAAAATCTAAAGGGAAAGATATTTCATCCGTCCGTTTCCATATTTTAAACAGCAAATATTGACACCTATCTCATAAAGTAAGAGCGCTGATTTTCAATTAACCTCCGCGCTCTTATTTTATGTTATGTTTACTTTGCCGGATAAAAACCTGAAGGTAATTCTGAGAAATTGACCATTATGTTTTTCTGTGTGCAATACTCAAATATAACCTTATGGGGCTCAGACAGAGTCCCAATATTAGAGAGTACCAATCAATTGGGCCAAACCTACATAATTGACAGAAAGGCATTTATTAGTGTTATCGCTACAGCCTAGACAAGATCACATTTAAATATTATGTGCTGGAGATAAAAGGAGATTTTCATTGCCGTAACCAGATACTTAAATAAAAGAATTTTATATTCGTTCATCACTTTTAAGCTATAAAATGACTCAGCTTTAGATTGACAAACTCAACAATTAAACTTGCATATACCCTTATATACATTTAAACTATTACTCATGATTTTTACACAACAGTCACATTGATGAATATCCGCCTGTAAGTTTACCGCAAAAGCAACAAAAAATTTTAGTCTGTGTTAAACAAACTTATTGGAGAAGGCATTGCAGCATGTTTAACAGGTTATCGTGGGAAAAAGCTGAGAGCTTCAGTCTGCAGATGACAATAGTAACCGGATGTGCATTCCAGCCCCTGCTGTGCAGGGGTATTTTTTATATTAGAGGAATTGGCTTATTATGAAAAACGTAAAGAGAGTAATTGCTTTCCTGATTCTTCCGATTTTTCTTTTCTCCTCAACACAGCTATCGCTGCACGGGCATTTAATTCTCTGGCCTTCGGGGACACAATTGTCTACATAACACACTGGATCGAAATATCATCAGGGCTGGTGCCGTTACCTGAACGAATCAGAAATTGAAATAACACTGAAACAAACATAAGCCAAAGGATGAGGTGTGCAGAGAAAAAGCTGGACAGCAATCAGCTCCGAAAGGGGCAAAATGAAGTGTTTGAAATATAGGTCCGGCGGATGATTCCACAATAAAGTGATAAAAATACCTTCATGGAGGGCATAGACGACAATATGAACGATACGTGCATACTAGCCAGCATAATAATACCCGTTTATAATACCGCGCCGTATATAGAAGAGTGTCTGGATTCTATTTTTGTTTGCCAGAAAATAAAACACACAATTGAAGTCATAGTTGTTAATGATGCTTCAACAGACGGTTCACTGGATATTTTAAACGAATACAGGGAACGGCATGACTTCATACTTATAACACAGGAAAGCTCCGGGGCCGGAGGAGCAAGAAACACAGGGATCAATGCAGCACAAGGCAAATATTTACTGTTTGTTGACAGCGATGATTATCTTGAGCCTGGTTCGCTGGATACTTTGCTTGATCATCTGGCTGTTTCAGATGATGATATCGTTCAGTACGAATATAAAGTGTATAACGAAGCTGGACGCGACTTCTCACACAACATGAGGCCTCCCGTTGTCCAATGCGGCAAGGGGCAGGATGTTTTTGCTGTTTGGAAAAAAAACGGTTTCTATCGTCCGATGGTTTGGATAACCGCGGTATCAAGAGAAATGGTCGTATCCAATAAATTGTATTTTTACCAGGGGATATTAAACGAGGATGAAGAATGGTCCCCGAAAATTTATGCGTATGCCGATTCTGTGCGTTATCTGCCGCTTGTTGTATATGTTTACCGGACCAGAGAAAACTCGTGCTCTACCAACAAAAGCCCCAAAAATTATATGGACTTGCTGAAATGCATTGACAGTCTGATGGAATTCTCAGACTGTCATGATTTTTCAAAGGAATACATCAGAGCAATGCAGCGAAATTTCGCATTTCTGTATTTTTCAATAATCAAAAATATAAAATTTGACGGCAATTATAATTATGACCTGATATCAGAACTTGAAAAACGCAGGGATATCATGAAATTTTTAGATGATTTTCACAGAAGGTTTTTTTATAAATATATAATAGATACTTTAGGTATAAAGAACTTTTATATATTGAAATACGGATATAAAGATTCCCTGCACTATAGTGCTCCAAATAAATGTGACATGGAAAATATGACCGGACTGAATACAATAATAAAATGAAGAAGAAAAATACCTATAACGCGGAATTCAAAACAAAGGTCGTACTGGAACTGCTCGGCGGACAGCAAACACTCAATCAGCTAGCCGGGAAGTATCAAATATCACCGGCAACCCTGAGCATTTGGCATAAGCAGTTTCAAGACCGTGCAGCTGATGTATTCCGGCACGGTGAAACAGACGGTTCGCATGAAATAGAGGCTAAAGAACGTGAAATCACAGTTTTGGAGCAGAAGGTTGGTCAGCTCACTATAGAGTATGACTGGCTCAAAAAAATATATAACGAAATATTTGGCCCTGAAGGTGTACACCAAGAGAGATGATAAACGGAGCCAACAAATACATTTTATGACTGCAACACGGTCCGCCACCATGCATCACTTGGGGGACTTGCTCCTGATGCTTTCGCCAGGGAACAGAAGATTAACGCAGCATAATAAAAGGAGCTATTCGGATTATTTGTAAATCGGTGTCTTAACATTGGGGGGACACTTTAGTTTTCCGCTTAAAAGCAGTTAAATGTTTTTAGTTTATTTCAAGCTAACTTATGGTAATAAATAACGTTGACAAAACATATTTCAATTCATATAGTACTCGTATAAGTCAATGAGATATATGGGAATGAAGTTTCCCATGGCAAATGCCAAAATGCTTTAAGCTGATGACTTCTGCGCATAGTGTGCAGGAGTCATCTTTTGTTTTAGGAGGAAATTCGAATGGCCTTTACAAGTGTATTGTTTCCTGAAAATTATACAAATAGGGATACTCTTGATGAAGCACCGGATTATTTCAGAGATCTTAATTTAGATCAGATTGTGGATGAAATAATATCTGATAAACGGCTTGAATATCTGAAACGGCATTACTATACAGCAATAGAGTCCGCAGAAACGATCCGCTATCGCCAGGCATTGTTCTCCGATCTTAAAAACAGCAAGATATTGCTTGACACACTGCTTAATTTTGCAAAAAGCATTTCATATATGGATTCCGGTAGGATAAAAATTTGTGACGCTCTTTTATCAAATATCGCGTACAGATGCACTTACCTTGAAAAAAGCCGGCTCTACAGCTTCGTACAAAACTATTGTGTGAAAACAAGGGAAATATTTTCATATTTGGAAAAAAACGAAACGTCTTCTGAAGCTTTAAATGGGTTCAAAGAATATCTCCGCAATTATATTTCATCGGAATATTTCATTGAGCTTGAGCGATCCACCTCCTTACTAAAGGCAAAATTCTCACAGATCCGATACACTATGAGCATTAAAGACAGCAGCATAGTTGTTGACAAATACAAAGACGAACCTGACTACAGCAGTAAAATCAAGAATCTGTTTGAAAAATTCAATTATGGCAGTGCCGATGATATACATATAGAAGATCAGCCTGCAGATTTTGCAGAACATGTAGAGGCCGGTGTCCTCAAATTAGTGGCAACAGAATTGTATCCCGGAATATTTGCTGAGCTTGACAGTTTTTGCAGCAAATATAAAAATTTTATTGATCCAGTTATTTGCCTATTTGCAAAAGAAATAACTTTTTACACATCTTATCTGGGATTTGCGGCCAGTTTGGAGAATAAAGGATTGACTTTCTGCATTCCTGCTATCGATAAAGATATAAAAAATATATATGCAAACGAGAGTTTTGACGTTTCTCTCGCAAAAAAACTTGTAAGACAAGGACAGCAGAATAAAATTGTTTGCAATGATTTTGCCCTTTATCAAAATGAAAAAATAATAGTCGTTACCGGGCCCAATCAGGCAGGGAAAACGACATTTGCCCGCTTATTCGGGCAGGTATTCCATCTTGCAGCCATTGGATGTCCGATACCCGGCACTTCCGCAAGCCTCAGCATCTGTGACAGCATATACACTCACTTTGAAAGGCAGGAAAGCCTTATCACATTAAACGGGAAGCTCCACAATGATCTTTCCCGTATTCATTCAATCTTAAATACTGCTACAGCAAGAAGCGTTATAGTTATAAATGAGTTTCTTGCATCGACATCACTTGAAGATTCACTTTTTATCGGCAAGGAAATAATACAGGAGATATCAAAATTAGGTTCTATCTGCGTATATGTAACATTCATAGATGAGCTTTCTGTATGCACAGAAAACATTGTAAGCATGACAGGAAGCGTGTTGCCTGAAGACCCTACAAAACGCACTTATAAAATTACCAGGAATAAAGCTGACGGAATAGCCTATGCAATGCACATAGCAAGAAAATATAGGCTGACGCATGAATTACTCATGGAGCGAATCAAATTATGAAAGCACATTTGATGTATCCGGACAAAGATTTCAACCTTAATGATTCCCTCGAACTTACAAGGAAAAACCTTTGCAGCGATCTCGAGCTTGAAATGGTATTTGAGAGTGCGGCCTGCGGGGACAATGTTATTTATGGGGTATTCTCTTCCGGGCTTTTTTCGGGCATGACAGAACCTGAAACAATTGATATTGAATACCGCCACGCAATCCTTCGTGACTGCATAGAAAATGCTGATATCGTAAGGCTGTTATACAAAATATCAAGAGAAGCCATTGAGAAAAAACGTAAAATTTGGTGGGAGCCTTATAGAAATTCCCCGTCTTCTTTAATGCTGAATTCCGTATACCTTTTAAAAATACTGGTACAAAAATTAATAGAACTGCGGGAAGTTGCAGATAAATATTCAGCATTATTCAAATCCGCAGGATTCAGAAACTTTTTTATGATGCTTCAAAAAGAACTTGACGATAACTATTTACTTTTACTGCAGACCGCCCTCAAAGAGCTATCCTTTGAAAATGGCATGCTGGTATCTGTATCTCTTGGCGATTTTAACCAGGCAGTAGATTATATTTTGCTGCAGCAGCTCTCTAAAAAAAATATATGGCACAATTTTTTTTCAAAATTAGAATTAAAAATAGCCGAACGTGATGATGCAGGTCATGCCGATCTGTCCAGACGCAGGAATCTGGCATTGAGATCAATTGTCAAAACGGTATCAAATTCATCCATGAATGTTCTGGTTTTTTTTACTGCTCTTCAGAATGAGACGGCCTTTTACACTGGATGCCTTAACCTTTATGATGCTCTTCAAAAAAACGGCAGAAAAATATGTTTTCCAAGTGCATGTAAAGAAGGCCGCAACAAATGGATTTTTGAAAATCTCTGCGATATGAGTATGTCCCTGACAGACAAGGCCGAGCTAACAGGAAATACAATAAAAATTACAGGCAAAAACAAGATAATCATCACCGGTGCAAATCAAGGCGGGAAAACAACGTTTCTCAGAAGCATAGGGCTGGCACAAATAATGCTACAGTGCGGAATGTTCGTTACCGCAGATAAATTTGTCTCGTGTATATATAAAGGTATCTATTCTCATTTTAAAAAAGAGGAAGATACTTCTATGGAAAGCGGAAAACTTGATGAAGAAATGCGCCGGATGTCTGCGATAGCAGATAAAATAAAGCCTGGTTCCATTATACTTTTTAATGAATCTTTTTCTTCTACAAATGAAAAAGAAGGATCGGAAATATGTCGGCAGATAACCTCGGCGCTTACAGAAAGTGGAGTTACAGTGTTTTTTGTAACACACTTTTATGATTTTTCACACAGCCTTTTCACAGCAAAAGAACCGTTGACACTTTTTCTGCGCGCAGAACGCATGTCAAACGGAGAACGGACTTACAGAATATCTGAGGGTGAGCCTCAGCAAACAAGTTTCGGACTGGATATTTTCAGAAAAATTTTTGATTAAAATATTATTTTAGCAGGTGATAAAAATGAATTATATTTATAAAAAGAAAGCCCTGGCACCTTCGCTGATGTTTGTCTTTATGATGGGGATAGTAAGCCTTTTTTCTGATATGACACATGAGGGAGCAAGGAGCATTTATGGTGCTTACCTGGCCCTTGCAGGGGCTTCTGCCGCTGAGATTGGCTTTGTAACAGGGCTAGGTGAAATGCTTGGATATTCCCTGCGTCTTTTTACAGGAATCCTTGCTGACAAAAGCAAAAGATACTGGGCTATAACATTTTTTGGGTATGCCATAAATATGCTTGCAATACCGGCCATTGCCCTTGTGCCGCAAAATGGCTGGCTTTATGCTTCAATGTTTATCGTTCTAGAACGTATAGGGAAGGCAATAAGACAGCCCTCAAAAAACACCCTCGTTTCATTTGCAGCTTCACAGGTGGGAAACGGAAAAGCATTTGCAATACAGGAATTCCTGGACCAGATAGGCGCATTTATTGGCCCTGTCATACTCTTCCTTGTCCTTTTTCTGCGCAGAGGATCCGGAAATATTTTTCTCTCATATTCTATATGTTTTGCAGTCCTCGGGATTCCGGCCATTATAACGCTTACCAGCCTGTTCATAGCAGAGAGACACTTCCCTAATCCTGAAGAATTTGAACCAAACATAAATAATGCTGCAGGTAAAATTGAACTGAAAAAATCATTTGTATTGTACATAATAGCTATAAGCTTTATGGCACTTGGCTTTGCTGATTTTCCTATAATCACAATGCATATAGCCAAAATAAATATAGTTCCAGAAGACACATTACCTCTTTTGTACGCCTGGGCAATGCTTGTAGATGCATTTGCAGCCTTGGCATTCGGGTGGATGTACGATAAAAAGGGTATCTTTGTCCTTGTTTATTCAAGTGCTATTTCAGCATTTTTCTCAATTTTTATTTTCTGCTTCAACTCAATTTGGGTTATTTTAATTGGTATTACAATGTGGGGAATCGGAATGGGAGCCCAGGAATCTATTCTTAAATCAGTTGTTGCAACAATCGTCTCCAAGAAAAACCGTTCCAGCGGATTTGGCTTTTTTGAAACATCCTTTGGTATTTTCTGGTTCATCGGCAGTTGGATAATGGGATACCTTTATGATATAAAACCAATTTATCTTGTATCGTTTTCTTTTATATCACAGGCATTATCAATACCGCTGCTCTATGCTGTAAGTTTGAGCTCCGGACGTACTAAAAAACTGAAGTGATTGTATAATGTCTACTGTTATCAGCATACTGTCCTCTGCTATCCCTTAAAACATAGTCTATGCCTATCGCTTTTCCAATGGCTGCATAGGCCTATAAAACACTTTAACCTAATCCAAATCAAAATAACTTGCAAGGTGTGTGTTCTGCGCTTCAAGCTCAATTTAAATCTGCTTATTTTAAGGCAATATCAAATATCAGCTTCCGGCATAAATAATCAAAACTATTATGCCAAGAATTATGCGATACCAGCCAAAAATCTTGAAATCGTGCTTCTTTACATAATTCATAAGAAAGCTGATCGTCAGCAACGATACAGCAAATGCTGCACTCATACCAAATATAAGGATTGTTAATTCCTGATAGGAAAAGTCCAGTCCAAACTTTGCGATTTTTAGTAAACTTGCGCCAAACATTGCCGGTATTGCCAGATAAAACGTGAATGATGCTGCGGCAGGCCTTGATACGCCAAGCAGCAATGCGCCTATAATTGTAGCCCCTGATCTGGAAGTGCCTGGAAAAATTGCTGCTATGAGCTGAAAGATACCAATTATAAAGGCAATTTTATAGGTAATATCTGATATGTTCTTTATTTTAGCTGTTTTGTCTTGATTTCTGTTTTCAATAACAATAAACGCTACTCCAAAAACAATCAATGATGCAGCTACTGTTTGGTAATTATAAAATAACGCCTCTAATTCTTCGTCAAACAGCATGGCAAATGCTGCAGGAATACATGCGACTGTAATTTTAAACCACAAAATGAAAATATCAGTTTTTACATAGGCAAAAATGCCTTGCTCTGCAAGCGGATGGCTGTTGTTCTTTTTACCGAAGGGAAATATTTGTTTCCAAAAAAGCACGACAACCGCAAGAATTGCGCCAAACTGGATTACTACTTCAAACAAACTCCAGAACGCTTCAGATAAATTTAAAGTTACTATTCTGTTTAACAGTATCAGATGCCCAGTGCTGCTGATCGGCAGCCATTCAGTGACTCCTTCGACTATACCGAATATAATTGCCTTAAAGATTTCAACAAAATTTAATTCCATTACTTAATATCACCCTCCAACAATGAGTGAAATAATAAGTCATTTTTTATAAATTGTCATTTACGGATGCGGGGCTTAACTTTTTATGACTCGTATTTTATCAGTGGCATTTTTCTATCTAGCCAGAACACAGTTTATTTTTTTATGATACTCTTCTTACATTTGACACTAGGGCAATACTTATATACATATACAGGAAAACATTTTAATCACATAATCCATTTCTTTCTGATATTGTGCTGACAAAAAGCAAACAGCACAGCAGCAAAAACAAGCAAGAGTGAGACACTTAGTACAGGCGGCAGCACGCTTGTACCAGTAATGGAGCCACTTAATAAATCGGTCCCATAGGTCAACGGCAGCAGATAAGACAGGGCGCGCAGAAAACCTGGCAAACTGCTGATAGGCAGAAACAATCCGCATAAAAACAGCATAGGGAACCGGAAGAAGTTAGAGAATGTCTGAGCCTCAAACACTTCTTTTGCAGAAACAGCGATCACCAGCCCCAAAAGTGCGGATGTTACAGCAATCAGAAATACCCCCACCAGCAAAGTGCCCCAATTGATTCCGGCAAGGTCAACAAAAAAAACTGCAAAGACAACTGGAACAAAAGCGTTAAATAGTCCGAAAATTATTGCACCGGATAATTTAGCAGCTACCATTATACCCAAAGGAATCGGGGCAAGCAGAAGCCGGTCAAAAGAACGCCCTTTACGCTCAAAAGTAATGGTAACGGCAAGCATGGAGGTAGTACCGAACAATATGCTCATAGATATCAGGCCAGGAAGCATCTCCCTGATGCCGGACAGATTCACGCCGCCTGAGGAACGGATCATCTGCATCAATGTCCATGATAAAGGGAAAATGATACCCCAGCTGATATTCGGTGGTTTTAGATAGTAGTTTTGTATGTCTTTTTTTAAAATACTCCAGAAGGCAATCCATGTTTTCATTTTCCGACAACCCCCTTTTCCTTCTCTGTCTTAAGTTTCGCTGCCTCAATCCCTGTAACTTTAACGAAAACATCCACCAAAGCAGGACGCTGCTCCTTAGCCTCAAAGACGGAGATCCCCATGCTGTCAAGATACTGGAGTACCGGCAAAAGTGCAATCTGCTTTTCGGAAACAAGGATTATGGAGTTATCAGATACTGACTTGACGGTACAGTCATCAAAACGCACCTGTAATTCTCCCGCAAGTGTTTCCAAGTTTTTATCGGCAGTTAAGCAGATGGTATGTCCATGGGAAATGCTGTCCATTAACTCCTGCACTGTTCCGCTTGCCACAATACTGCCGCCTGCTATAAAAGCTATCCTGTCGCAGATCCGTTCGGCCTCTTCAATATAATGTGTAGTTATAAAAACCGTAGTTCCTTCATGTTTGAGTTTCAGCAGAAGCTGGCGTATCTGCAGAGCACTTTCAACATCAATCCCTGTAGTCGGTTCATCCAGAAAAAGCATCTTCGGTTTATGAATAATGCCGGCCGCTATGGTCAGTTTTCTGCGCATACCTTTGGAATAAGCCTTAAATGGGCGGTTTCCGGCCTGTGTCAAGCCAAACTGTTCCAAAAGCGTTTTAGCCCGTGTTTCCCTGATGTCTTTTCTTATACCGTACAGAGAAGCACAGAAGCAAAGATTGTTAAAACCGTCCATTTCGTCATATAAATTGCTTTCATCCGGAACAATACCCATTATGGACTGTGTTTTTTTGACATTCTTAACTCCATCTATTCCGTCAATGAGAATAAAACCACAGGAAGGCCTTGCAAGTCCAATCATCATATTGATAGTGGTAGTTTTTCCAGCCCCGTTTGGGCCGAGAAAACCAAAAATTTCACCGCGGCGGATTGAAAAGGATATGCTGTTTACTGCAATGAAGTCTGCATAGTATTTACTCAGATTTGTGACAGTTACAATGTCCTGGGCGTTCATAACTATCCACTCCTTTTGCAGAATCTGTACCATGACAGGATTCGCGGACTTCTTCACTGCAATCATGCTTTTGTATATGACAATGTTCCTGTTCTGAAGAATGGCATCCGCCTTCTTTAGGTGTGCAACGCTCCCATTCTATAGATGTCAGTGCATCTATTCTGTCAGCCAATTCATGGAGAACATCCCGGTTTACATCATAGTGCATAAAGTAACCCTTCTTTTCACCAATCAAGAATCCGGCATCACGAAGGATCTTAAGATGCTGCGATACTGCCCCTTCGGAAATCTTTAATTTTCTTGCCAATGCTCTGACACAATAGCCATGGCGTAACAGCAGCAACAGAATTTTCATCCGTGTTTCATCGGAAATTACCTTAAGTGCACGCGTGCTATCCACTATATGCCCTTCTCCCTTTATTTTAATTTAGCAACAACTAAATCAATTATGTCAGTTTTTTAAGTTTAGTCAACGTTAAATTAAAACCAGCAGCTTCAATCACGCAAAGCTGCTGGTTAAATTTTTGTTATTTATAGAACGGTCATTCCTGTTTCTCTAAAAATACCGCAAATTGGAACGCAATTCCTCCCAAATATTCCCTTCTTTCCAATATTGTTATTTTTAAACTTTGTCAGATATACTGACGTAAATCTTATTTAAATTTTCTTCCATGCGCTGCAGGTATGGTTTGCTGTCTTCGTTGTTTTCAATCGTATAAATAGTGTTTATCTTTGCACCAACTTCATTAGCTAATGTTTTTGATATCGCCGGGCTGGCCATTTCTTCAGCAAATATTGTCGTTACTTTATTTTCTCTGCAATAATTGACAAGCTTGGCCAGCTGCTGGGCACTTGGCTCTCCTTCAGCAAAAACATCCTCAACGCTGTTTTGTTTTAAACCAAAATCCCTGCATAAATATGCAAATGCAGCATGTCCGGTTACAAAACTTTTTTTGGGGACAGACTTAAATTTCCCTTCGTATAAACTGAATAAATCCTCAAGTTTTGAAATATATATCCGGCTTCTTTCTTCATAGTAGTTTTTATTTACAGGATCTGCTTTAACAAAAGCATCCTTGATATTCTTCACCTCTATTTCAGCCCCTTTGAGACTTAGCCAGATATGGGGGTCATATTGCCCGTGCTCTTTTATCTCTTCCTCATTTTTATTTACAATGGGCTCACACCCATTGGATGCATTAACTGAAATAAGTCCTTTATTGTTTGCAGCAGCAACGGCTTTATCAGCCCATGGTTCCATCCCCAACCCGCTGTAAATGAAAACTTTAGCATTGCCAAGCCCAGACAGATCCTGTGCTTTGGGTTCAAACTCATGAGGTTCTGTCCCGTCCGGAATTATTGTATATATTTTTACTTTATCCCCTCCGACCGCTTCAGCAAATTCTTTCATGGCATTAAATGTGACATACACATTTATTTTACTTTCTCCAGATATGTCTGCATGTTTTTTAGTCTGCATGTTGCTGTATACTAAAAATACGGCAAGTAGCACTACCAAAATTGCCAGAGTTACGAAAATAAACCTTTTTTTATTTTGCATTTCATGCGCTCCTTTGATTTTTATACTTGCAAATGATTCGCATTTGCATTAAAATTATCTTAGCTAAAATAGAATTTGTCAAGGCTATATCGATTTGTAATTTAAGCTTAAAAATGTTTATTTGTTTATTAATAATAATAAATATAAGAGGTATTTAAATGATAAAAATAGAAAAACTCTTTTTCTCGTATACTGGTAATCCCCCATTTCTTCTGGATGGAATTGATTTATCAATAAACCATGGTGATTATGTATCGGTAGTCGGAGAAAATGGCTGCGGGAAAAGCACCCTTTTACGGTTAATACTGAATTTTCTGAAACCAACACATGGGAGTGTCATTTCAGAAGCAAAAATGGTGGGATATGTGCCGCAAAGGAGTGAATCCTTAAATTTCGGATTCCCTATAACTGTGTATGAGATGCTGGATTCATACCGTAAACTTCTTAAAATAGATGATAAAAAGATAATTTCTGAAACCCTGTCCATCTTTGGCCTTAATAACTTTTTGAATACCCTCGTTCATACTCTTTCAGGAGGACAAACTCAGAAAACACTTATAGCCAGGGCTTTAATCGGCCACCCGGAGCTGCTTTTACTTGATGAACCATCTACAGGGATAGATATTGACAGTCAGAAAGAAATATATGCTACATTGAAGAAACTTAACACTGTAAACGGGATTACAATAGTATCGGTGGAACATAATCTTGATGCTGCTATTGCTAATTCAACGCTTATATACCATATGTCAGGCGGGAAGGGACATTTTTGTTCACCAAACCGATATGCTGCAGAATATTTAAACAACCAGAAAGAGGTTACAAGTATTGTTTAGTTACGTTTTTATGCAAAATGCATTTATTGTATCAATTCTTATATCCATCCTTTGCCCCTGTATAGGTATTTTTTTAGTGCTTAGACGGTATTCCATGATAGGCGACACTTTGTCTCATGCATCATTGGCCGGTGTAACTATCGGACTGCTATGCAATCAGAACCCAATATTGGGGGCATTTATTTTTACCTCTATATGCGGGGCCTTAATTGAATTTCTGCGCACATATTTCAAAAAAAACACGGATTTGATTCTTGCAATAGTTCTTTCCTTAGGGGTAGGAACTGCAATTACACTTATAAGCTCCGGCAGACTTCATGCAAATGCGGACGCATTTATGTTCGGCAGTATTCTTACCGTGAGTGGCTCTGACATGATAATGGTATTGATCATAAGCATCATCTCCGTATCCGCAGTTATCTTACTATATAACGAAATGCTTTATATCGCCTATGATGAGGAAGCCGCAAAAGTTGCCGGAGTCAAAGTAAAATTAATAAACTACGTGTTTTCAATTCTTGTAGCATCAGCTATTGCAGTATCAATCAAGACTGTCGGTGTGCTTGTTATAAGCTCAATGATTACTTTACCAGTAGCAACGGCCCTGCAATTGGAAAAAGGATTTAGGCTGACACTTATTTTTTCAGTAATAGTCAGCATGATTGATATTATATCAGGTTTGTTAATATCGTATTATCTTAATGTAGCACCAGGCGGATTTACCGCTTTGATATCAGTAGCTGTCCTCGCCGTTGTCCTGCTGCTGAAAAATATCAGAAATTGGTGAATGATAATTGCATATAATACCAGGGAGGTGAAATATCTTGCAAAAAAACAATATGTCATGGCCTGCAGATATCAAGCGAACTAAACAACGCGAATCTGTAATTTCAGTACTTGAAAATTCAGATTCTCCGCTGAGTGCTATGGAAATATGCAGACAGGTGAAAACCAAAAATAATTCAGTCTGGCTTTCCACGGTATACAGGATACTGGAACTATTTGTCCGGGAAGGTATTGTCACCAGAACAGATATTACAAATAAAGATATGGCTGTCTATGAGCTTAACAGACACCTGCACAGGCATTATGCAGTGTGCCTCCGATGCAAAAAAGTTATTGAAATGAATAACTGCCCTCTTGATAATTTTACCCCAAGTTTTTCAGAAAACGGGTTTCATATTTCAGGGCATAAAATTGAAATATACGGCTACTGTAAGGATTGCGAAAAGAAATTATCTGATGGGAGAAAATATGAATGAAACCAGAAATATATATCATTTCAGGTTTTCTTGGTTCGGGCAAGACAACCTTTATTATGAAACTTTTAAAAGAAGTTTTCTGCTATGACAATGTTGCAATTATTGAGAACGATTTTGGCAATACAAATATAGATTCTGCTTTACTTAAAAAAAACGGAGTCAATATAAGAGAAATAAGTGCCGGCTGTATATGCTGCAGCATGTCCGAAGATTTTGTAAAATCAATCAGGCAGGTAACGGAAACTTTTCATCCCAGCAAGATAATCATTGAACCTTCCGGAGTTGCCAAACTTTCAGATATAGTAATAGCCTGTAAAAACAGTGAAATAATCAACTTGGTTGATACATCTGTGAAAATTACAGCAGTAGACATAAAACGCTGCAGAATGTATTTTGATAACTTCGGTGAATTTTTTGAGGATCAAATTAAAAACGCTGATATAGTTATGCTAAGCCGCACCAAAGAGTACCCCGATAAAACAGGTGATGCCATATCGCTTGTAAAAACCATTAATCCAAATGCTATTTTATTTTCCGAACCATGGGACGAAATACAAATAAATGATATTTTATCCTCAGTATATCAAAAGCAGCATAAAATACAGATTTTATCCTGCATGGACACACATCACAATCACGAGCATGAGCACAGGCATAATGCCGAGGAATCTTTCGATAAAGTAACAATAAAAACAGATAGGACATATCAGCCAGACGAATTAAAATTTTTAATGGATAGGACTATAAATTGCCTGTCAGGGACCATTGTACGGGCAAAAGGAATACTACAAGGGACAAAAGGATATATTAATTTACAGTATGTTCAAGGCGAATTGAAAATTAATTTATGCAACATATCAGGCAATACTCTTTGTTTTATCGGGGAAAAATTAGAATCGGATAAAATATCAGATATATGGGGAGCAAAGATATAATTTTGTATTTACCGATATATATTGTGACCGGATTTATTGAATCCGGAAAAACAACCTTTCTCAATAAACTATTAAACGATTGTAACCGTGTCGGGACTGCATCTCTTTTGATACAGTTTGAATCAGGAGAAATTAAGTTTACCGATAAATATGGGAATGTTGATGTTATGACATTTTCAAAAAAAGACGTGGAGCAGCATAAAGACTACATAATATCAACCATTACAGATTTTTTAAATCAATATAGAGTTGATGAAATATGGGTAGAGTGGAATGGGATGCTTACGTTTTCAGTCATTAAAGAACTTTTTTCTAACATCACATTATCCTGTAATTTCAGAATCATGAAAGTTATACATATAATTGATGCAGAAAGATTGGACTCTCTGTTAGGCAGAACAGGGGCTGCCCTGCCGGAGCAGATTTATAACAGCAATATAGCTGTTATCAGAAATACTACGGGAAACGGACCCAGGCATGTACAAAAAATTATTCGCAGCATGAGTCCAGGCGTAAAAATATATGGAATCAAAGACACTGCAAAAATACGTAAGGAAATATACAGTAAAAATGGACATCCTCTTTTTTATTTCTGTTTTAGTATTGTTTCTCTTATAATTATATTTTGGGTATTACTTCCGCATTATTTCCCGGATGGAATTTTTGAGACAAAGCTGGTAAATGTTTTCTTAGGTATAATTTTACAGGCTGTTCCTTTTCTTACTGTAGGAGTTTTAATTTCATCTGCTATACAAATATTTATTCCGAAGAATATAACTGACTATAAATTTCCAAAGAGTACAGGAGCTGCGATGATGTGCTGCATTTTGTCAGGTTTTTTCCTGCCTGTTTGTGATTGCGCATCGGTCCCGGTGTTCCATAGCCTTGTAAAAAAAGGAGTGCCTCTACCTGCCGCAATAGCTTTTTTAACAGCCGCCCCTGTCGTTAACCCAGTATCTATTATGTCGACCTACTATGCTTTCAATCGCAGTTTTTATATTGCAATAATAAGAGTAGGGATTGGTATTTTATCTTCAATTTTAATCGGGATCTTTTTTATATTAAGACCATCAGGGAAGGAAATCTTGCAGGGATGCTCCGATGGCATAATGTGCAATTGCGGATACTGCGGTAACAGTCTTCCCACTGATACAAAAATTAAAACACGTATTGATTTTTTTTTAAAACACTCCAGAACAGAATTTTTCGGCGTGTTTAGATATCTGCTGGTCGGATCCTTTATATCTGCCTTAATCCAGGCGATTGGCATAAAACCATTTCAATTTCAAAATGGAGCCGGATTTGCCCTGTCATTGTTCTTAATGATGTTCATCGCATTTATTCTTTCACTATGCTCCTCATCTGACGCAATTGTCGCCAGAAGTTTATGTCCCAATTTTTCACTCGGTGCAGTCATGGGGTTTCTTGTTTTTGGCCCAATGATGGACATTAAAAACATATTAATGCTTTCGAGCAGGTTTTCAAAAAAATTCGTATGGAAATTACTTCTGTTTACATTTATTGGCTGCTATATTGTAATTTTTGCACTTGCAAGGCCGCTTTTAGCAGGCAGGTAACAAATGGCAAAATTTAACCTGCAGGCATTTCTTGAATTCTTATGCTCGGTATTTCTGGCTGCTACAATGTTCTATCTTGCCATAAGCGGGAAATATCTTTTATATGTTACAAACAGGATGTTCATGTATTTATTCTTAGCCTCTGCTGTGATGTTTGCATGGGCAATTTCAGAAATTCCGCAGATATGTATACAACAGCATAAAATACACGTCATGCATTGTCTTGCCTTAATAATGCCAACGCTGTTATTGTTTACACCTCATTATAATATTGACAGTACAGCTACCCTTTTTCCAGACCATACAAAGGCGTCTTATTCAGTAAATGGACAGGATTTTCCAGTTACAGCTGATAAAGCAGCAGCAATTGGAAAAAAACAAGCAGATTTTTCGGTTAACAGCAATAACATGAATAAAATATCAGCGAGTAAAAAAAATGACCCAAACATATTGAATTGCAGTTCTTTGGGCACAAATAAATCAAATATATCAAAATCATCTGATACAATTAATAATAATGTGTATAATTTTGAAGATAATAAGACGAATTTTACTGATAAATCAAGCAGCACCACAACAACAAACAAAAAACAACTTGCCATTAAAAACAATAAAGACACAAAAGAGCATATCCTCAATACAAATAATGTCAGCAGTATTGATATAAAAGAGAATAGTCCAGCTGAAGCAAAAAAATCGGATTCACCTAATGATAATGAAAGCAGTAACATTCATTACGATGACAGCATTATAGAACAGTTTAGACTTAAGAAATCAAAAGACGGTTCCATAGATGTTACAGATGAAATGTTTTACCCATGGATATCAGAAATAAATAAAAATTTAAAAAGATATGAAAACATAAATATTAAAATTAAAGGATTCATTTTTAAGGATCCATCAAATCTAAGTGCAAATGAATTTGTTATATCAAGACTGCTTATGTACTGCTGTTATGCTGATTTAACACCATGTGGCCTCGTATGCGAATATGATAAGTCCTCCTCATTAAAAAAGGGAAAATGGGTAACTGTAACGGGAGTTATACATATTGGTAAATATGATGGGCAGGATGAACCTCAAATCACAGTTACTGATATTACCCCCGCGAAAAAACCTAAATATGAGTATGTATACCCATATGAATAGGTATTTATTACCTATATTACAGAGCTAACTAATAGACTAGTTCCTGTTATACCAATAGTTCACAGGCTATTTTTATTATATACAGGATGATTGCTGAAACATATAAAGCATGTATTTAAAGAATGCTGTCCAGAAATTCACAAATAAATTGACGCTATTTTTTTACAGCTACTATCATGCCATCTCCGATTGGCAGCAATGTGCTCTCCAATTCAGGTGCATTTGTGACAAGGTGGTTAAATACATTTACAGGCTCCACCTGGCTGCTCCATTTTTCATCAAGTTCCATAACAGGAAACATAGCATCGTCCGCAATAAAAATACCGCCAGATTTTAAAATCCTGATGCAGTCCTTGAGTAAGACAGGGTAAAGCTGCTTGTCAACATCCTGAAAAATAAAATCAAAAGAATCATCCGGAAAGCTTGGAACTATCTCGCTAGCATCACCAAATTCGATCTGTATGATATCATCCACACCGGAGCTTACAAAATTATGATGTGCCTCCTGTGCAGCAGTTTTGTCAAATTCTATTGTTGTAATTGTTCCGCCGAATTCCCGTGCAGTAATAGCCATTGATACAGTTGAAAATCCAATACTTGTTCCTATTTCAAGAATTCTCTTGGGTTTCTTAATCTGCAGCATCAGTTGAAGAAAACGTACAGCATCATCGTCCACTACCGAGATAAAATTTTTCCAGCCTGTTTTATCTACAAATTCCCTTTTTCTGATAGCACCTTTCGCTTTATACAGATCTTCAATATAGTTTTGATATTTTTCCAGCATATCCAAATTTCTCATCCTTTCAAGCAGAGCCATCATAGATTCATTTATAGTCAAAACAAGCTAATTCCAAAGGTGGTATATAAGGGGCCAAAGCAATTTATATTTTTATTATATTACTTTAGGCACTGCTGAGACTGTCCGTGCGGTAATAATTTTTTCCGGATGTCCTTCATTCTGAAAACGAAGCTTAAATTACCATGTCAAGGTTATAGTGTTCCAAATCTCTTAAAACCGACCAGGCACACTCTTTTTGAACTGCTGCAAAATTTGCAACAGTTGGATACTTTACAATTCCGCTGTAAGAGAGTTGTTGATGTGTTAGCACATTGCTTTATGACTGCCGTTTAATTACAGCTAAACCATACAAGCATCAGCATCTGTCCTGACATCAATGTAGATGGTGATATCAGCAGCCTTATAAAGTAAAATGCCCGTTTGGTTTTTTTCAGTATACTTACCTGCCTTACTGTTGTTTTATCCTCAGTGCTTACCTGAACCTAGATTTTTTGATTTCTGCCATCCTGCGTAATAGGATTCTTTAACAGCAGATTTGAAACACATCCTGTCCATTATGCGCAGGCTCTCTACAGATGTACCTGCAGGTGTACATGCCTGGACAATCAGTTCCTTGATGTCTGCTCCGCTGTCTTCCCACATTTTCAGGCATCCCTTTACAGTCTGAAAAACCATTTCAACGGAAGTTTTATAATCCAGACCGCACAGGACCGCAGAATCAATCATAGAATCAAAATAATACAGTACCGGCGCAGGGCTGACTATTGAAGTGAATATATCTATTTTGTCCTCAGAAACACTGAAGCATTTTCCCAATGCACCGATCATGGCAAGAATTGCTGTTTTCTCATCCGGGAGGACATTGCCGCTGAATGTAACAGGTATAGCCCCCTCCCCCATCCTGCTTGGAGGGTTTGGAAGTATTCTGACTGCCTTGAGATTGTCTATTGCACCTGAATAAAGAGAGAGAGGAACTCCTGCAGCTACAGAAATCAGAAATTTAGAATCCATATTTACTGATTTAAGGTCATTAATGACAGCAGGCACAACATGCGGAAGCACACACACAAACACGATGTCAGACCCTCTTGCAGCATCAATGTTATCCTTGGCAACATTGATGCCATATTTTGATTTTAAATCCGCAGTTCTTGAGGAATTCGGTCCTGATATACAAACTAAAGAACTGTCTACAGCACCGCTGCCTGTGAGCCTGCTAATAAGTATCTCTGCAATATGTCCGGATCCGATGAATGCAATCCTTTGCTGCATTGGGTTCACCTCCGTTTTATTCTGTTCATGATACATAGCCGGGGAATTAAAAATTTACATAGGCGATATTATACCTATAAACCAGTAGTTTGTATTTGTTTTTTTATAAAAACATACAGGCAGTATTATTAAAAACGGTACCCTCAATCCCACGTATTTTCGGAACTTTTATAGTGCTCCCATGAACTGAGACATAAAAAATATGAAAGAACCGAATACAATGGTGAGATGAAGAAGAAAAATACCTATAGCCCGGAATTCAAATCGAAGATCGTACTGGAACTGCTCAGCGGACAGCTCACGCTTAATGAACTTGCCGAAAAGTATCAAATATCACCGGCGACCTTGAGCAGCTGGCATAAGCAATTCCAAGAGCACGCTGCCGAAGTTTTTCGGCGAGGAGCAACTGACAGTGACCGCGAAGCGGAGGCTAAGGATCGCGAGATCACAGTTCTGCAGCAGAAGGTTGGGCAGCTCACGATCGAGTGTGACTGGCTCAAAAAAAAATATGACGAAATATTTGGTCCCGAAGGAGCGCCTAAAACTCGTTTCACCAGAAGACAAAAAACTGACGGTTAAAAGGCAATGCGAACTTTTGGAAGTCAATCGCAGCAGTGTGTATAGAGAGCAGATCCTGGATCTTTTTGATCCGACCCATGGAGAATCCCCTGAGAACCTGAACATAATGGAGATCATTGACAGGACACATTTGTCCAAGCCGGCCTGGGGATATCGCAAAATGACTGAATACCTGAAAAATCATTACGGCTGCAAAGTCAACAAAAAACGTGTACGCCGCCTTATGCGCCTTATAGACATTATTGCACTGTATCCTGGACCCAACGTGAGCAAACGGTATCACAAACAATATGTACGGCCATATCTGCTGCGCAATCTTATAATTGACCATGAGGACCAGGTATGGGGCATAGATATAACTTATCTGCCGTTTAAGAAAGGTTTTTTGTACCTGTTTATCATCATCGACTGGCATACCCGCCAAATCGTGGACTATGAGGTCAGTTACACATTGGAAAAGGAATTTGTATTACGCTGTCTCAGACGCGCTCTCTGTCACCGCAAACCGGAGATCATCAACTCTGATCAGGGCAGCCACTTCACCAATCAGGCCTACCTTGATCTGATGGAAAGCAATGGAGTAAGGATATCCATGGACGGCAAAGGCCAAGCACTGGACAATATTCGCACAGAACGTTTTTTTCGCAGCTTGAAATACGAGGATATCTACATCAACGAGTACATTACACCCAGGGAGATGATCAACGGAGTAAACAAATACATTTATGACTACAACACAGTCCGTCCGCATTCATCGCTTGGGGGACTTACTCCTGATGCTTTTGCCCGGCGACAAAAGATTCACGCAGCCTAATGAAAGGAGCTATTCGGATCATTAAAAATTTCGTGTCTTGACTTTGGGGGGCACTTTATTTAACCATGTAAAAAGAACATAATTCCCAGTGATATATCTGAATAAATACTGCTGCAATGATATAATATACAGAGTGTGCAATTGGAATATACGGTTCTGCCTGAAGCAAAAATACGATTGTTCCGCAGGATTTGTTAATAAGAAATTCACTGTATAAAAAACCGTATAAATTTTATTATACAAAGAACGATAAAGGCTTGATATCACCTATATTATTGATTTTATGCCGGTCCCAATATCGCCCACCAACTTAGTTATTCACAGTTATCTATACATACGGGGAACCCTGCTCATGACAGTTTTTTTTCATTTTTAAGCTGGCCACGGATACCTGCAGATAACTATATGTCCCCAA